>Ga0154686_1272_pt12 | contig 7460 bp, 6 predicted proteins | sample Rifle2008BG13ft_FD_116115 | JGI IMG/M metagenome (GOLD analysis project Ga0154686, IMG submission 116115) | Deltaproteobacteria bacterium RBG_13_53_10 | reverse complement strand
GAATACTGTCACCATTCGATTCTTCAGTTTTGATCGTTTGGGTATTGGAGTTTGGGATTTGGGATTTGGGATTCCGCCGGAGGTCTTTAGATGAAGGTGATCGACCAAAAAATTTCGAGTGATGTCCTTGTCGTCGGCGGTGGCCTGGCCGGCTGCCTGGCGGCCCTTGAAGCAAAGGAGACCTTGGGCAATGACGGTAAGGTGGTCATTGTCGATAAGGGGTTCATCAGCCGAAGCGGCCAGAGCCCGTTTGCAGCCGGGATATGGACGTTTTTCGATCCGGATCAGGACGACATGGATCTCTGGCTTGAGGAGATCATCACGTCAGGCGAATACCTGAACGACCAGCTCTGGTGCCGTCAGCTCTACGAAACGGGCCATGGTGTGGCATTGAAGGTGGACCACTGGGCGACCGAACTGGGAAAGTCTGTCTTCGTCAAAGATGATCATGGAAAGATGATCCGTCGCAAATCCAGAGGCCACAATTACACACAGCATGTCGTTATTAATTCACTTCAGATGATGGACACGCTCAGGCAGAAGATGATTCAAATCGGTGTCAAGATCTTCGATCGCATCATGATCACGGATCTTTTCTGCAACAAAGACGGGGTGACGGGGGTTGCGGGGCTCAACTACAGGCAGGATACGACCCATCTTTTCACGGCTCCGGTCGTCATCCTTGCCGCATCCGGATCGGGTTTCAAAGCAACCTATATGGGACACCGAAACCTCACCGGAGACCTCCAGGTGGCCGCCTTCGACCAGGGAGTCACCCTCACCAACATGGAGCAGTTCTACTCGAATACGGTCGCCCGAGAATTTGATATCCACGGATTGAATTTGTATGTGAGCGTGGGAGGACGGTTTCTCAACGGTCTGGGCGAAGAATTCATGTGGAACTACCATCACCTCGGGAGCCGCGCCCCTCTTCAACATCTCGCCGTTGCCTTTTCTCACGAGGTCGAAGAAGGAAGAGGCCCCATCTGCCTCGACATCACCAACGCGTCTCAGAAAGACCAGGAACTCTGTCGCCAGATCCTTCCTGAAAGCTTCAGGGTCTGGGACAGGGCTGGAAAGAGTCCCTTTACCACAAAGATTCCCTGGATGGTGGCTCTCAGGGGGACCTGCGCCGGAGGGGGCGGGCTAAAAATTGATCTCGATTGTCGAACAAATATGAATGGCCTCTACGGGGCAGGGGACATCTGCTGGATTGGACCGCACGGCACCTACTCTTTTGGCGGTATCAATATCGGGTTTACTTCTGTCTCCGGTTATGTGGCGGGACAGAAAGCCGCTCAATACAGGAAATCGTTGGGACAGGATGTGGAAACGAAAGTCCCCCAGAAGGAAATAAAAGCACGCATGCACCAAAGAATGGCACCCCTGACCCGAATGAAGGGAAAAACGCCGGAGGAAGGGCTCCGTCTCCTCCAGGAAATTATCGTTCCTTACCAGGTTGCTTATCTCAAGACGGCTCAACGGTTGAACGACGCCTTGTCAAAACTGAATGCCTTGGAGCGGAATCTTCTCCCGAGTCTCATGGCCCGCTCCAGTCACGACCTGGTGAAAGCGGTTGAACTCGAAAACATGGTGAAGCTGGGAAAACTCATGGTGCAGACCTCCCTGTTGCGGGAGGAGAGCCGGGGGTTTCATTTCCGCGAAGAATTCCCGACCACGGACAACGAAAAATGGTTGAAACGCATCCTTATCCAGAAGGGACCCGATGACAACCTGCTGACGACGATGGAAGAGGTTGAAACGCCCTTCATCAAGCCCAAGGAGGCCAGAAGCTTACCGCCCGGCGTAAAGAAAAAGTCATTGGGTCATTAAGTCATCTGGTCAATCAGATCCGAATGACTCAATAACCTAATGACCTAATGACTCTCTTTTGGTTGCTAATGACTATTGACTTAATGACCAATGACCATTGACCTCATTTTTGAATGACCCATTGACCTAATTACTCAATGACTATGTTCTTGGAGGTTTTCCAGATGATTGAGTCGATCGACCCTAAGAAGTGTTCGCGTTGCGGGCAGTGTGTAGAAGTCTGTCCTATGGATGTCATTCACAGCCTGGGAGATGTCGCCTATATTGCCTACCCACAGGATTGCATGACCTGTTTCCTCTGTGAAGAGGCCTGCAGCGCTGAGGCTATCTATGTGTCCCCCTATCGAGGCCATGACGTGGTCTTCCCTTTCTAAGAGCGTAAGACAAGAGCACTGATCAAAGATTATTCTTGAGCCGAACCAATCTCTGCATATACTGGAAATCTCACATCAGGGAGGACAAGCATGGATGTCAGTACAGGCAAACCTCAAAAGGTTGGGGCGTATGGTAAGATGATATTGGTCTTGTCAGGGTTGCTTGCTCTTTACGAGCTCCTGATCGCGAGTCGTCTTCTGACATGGTTTGGCTTCTTTCTCCCCGCCGTTCAACATCGAGCCATCACCCTCTTCGTTGTCATTTTCATCATCTATTCTCTTCGTTCAGCGAGCGGAAAAGTTCGTGAAGGGACCATTCCATGGTACGATCTTGTCCCCGTTGTCCTCGGAATGATCTGTGCGGGTTTTGTGGCCTTTAATTACGATGCCGTCATCGACTATTCAACCTACGGGTATCTGGACACGAAGGGTATTATGCTGGCGGTCTGTCTTGCCCTGGTGCTCCTGGAATCCGCCCGTCGACTCACGGGCTGGGCCTTGCCTCTGATCATCTTGTTCTTCATGGCCATTACCTATTTTCAGAATTATCTGCCGGGTATCCTCCATGGAAAAGGATATGCATTGGACCGGCTCGGGGACTCCATTTATGTTGGAACAGGGGGTATTTTCGGTGTGCCCTTCGGTGTGGCTGCGGGTGTTCTCATCACGTACATCATTTTTGGCAAGTTGATGCAGGAAGCGGGAGCCAGCCTTTGGTTCATTAATCTGGCGATGTCGGTTGCAGGTTGGACACGCGGCGGAGTGGCAAAGTCAACGGTCGTGGCCAGTGGCCTTTTTGGCATGATCACAGGGTCGCCCTCCACGGAAGTAGCGACCATCGGGAGCATGTCGATTCCCATGATGATCTCTTCGGGCTATAAGCCCAAGTTCGCTGCCGCCGTTGAAGCCGTGGCTGGGACGGGCGGGCAGTTTATGCCTCCTGTCATGGGAGCCATTGCTTTCATCATGGCTGAATGGCTGGGGTTGCCTTATGGCGAGATTGCGGTAGCTGCATTTATCCCCGCCTGCCTGTACTTTACCGTCCTATTTATGTCCATCCATTTCGAGGCCCACCGATTGGGACTTAAAGGGACGCCTCGCAGCGAACTCCCCTCTCTCTGGTCGGCTTTTATAGGAGGCTGGTACTATATCATCCCAATCGCTGTCCTCATCTACTTTCTGATCTTTCTGAAATACCCTCCTGAGATGTCGGGGCTTTTCTCCGTCATCTCACTGATCCCGCTCAGCTTCTTGTCCAGGGACACGAAAAACCATTTGACCCTCCATAAGATTTGGTCATCATTGACCGGGAGTGTAAAGACGTGGATCACTGTGGCCGGTGTGACTGCGGCGGTTGGAATGCTCATCGGCTCTTTAGAGTTGAGTGGCCTCGGGATCAAATTTTCAGGATTTATTGTTAACCTCACACAGGGAAATCTTCTTGGCACCATGATTCTCATCGGCGTGGCCAGTTTTATTCTGGGCATGGGACTTGATTCGATTCCCTCTTACATGACGCTCGCAATCCTGGCGGCACCGGCCCTGATTGAGTTGGGGGTCCCCCCGCTGGTTGCTCACCTCTACGTCATTTACTGGGGCTTGTCCTCTTTCTTCACCCCACCTGTATGCATAGCGATTTATGTTGCCTGCGGAATCAGTGGGACGAAAATCTGGGAGACGGGTTGGGAAGCCGTCCGCATCGGCATTGCAGTGTTCATCGTGCCACTGGCCTTTGTTTACAACCAAGCCCTTCTGGCCCAAGGGAGCGCCGAGGAGATTATTTCGGCGATCGTGACAGCACTGCTTGGGAGCACTGCTGTTGCTGCAGCTGTCAGAGGTTATTTCATGAACATTCTGCCGTTGTGGGGGAAGGTCTCCGCCTTTGTGGGCGGTTGCATCCTGATCGGGCCCACCAACATCTGGACGGTCATCATTGGCCTTGGCATAAGCCTCATCGGTGTGTTTGGACACAGCGTGATCGGGAAGAAGTTTTCCGTCAAACCCAGCAGCGCCGAATGAGCTTGCTCTTCAGAGGAGAGACAACATGCACATCACATACCGGAACCTGCGGGAATGGTTGACTCAGATTGAGACCATGGGAGGGTTGAAGAAGGTGGAAGGCGCGACCGCGGATGAAGACGCGGGCATGCTCGCCGAAATGCTGGCTCATACTGAAGACGCCCCGGCCGTGCTCATGGATGACATCCCCGGTTACCCGAAGGGAAACCGCCTCCTGATCAACGCCAACGGAGCAAGGCCACGCATTGCACACACCTTCGGCTTCGACCATCGCACAGAGAGCTTTAAACTCGTGGAGTCATTGGCCGAACGACTCCAGGGGATGCAACCACTCCCCCCCGTCGCCGTCAAGACCGGTCCTGTCATGGAGAATGTCATTAAGGGATCTGACATTGACCTATATAAGTATCCAGCTCCGATCTGGCATCCCGAGGATGGGCAGCGATATATTGGCACAGGGTGCTACCTGATCACCCGTGACCCTGATGAAGGATGGATAAACGTCGGGACGTACCGCGTGATGCTGGAGGGAAAAGACCAGGTTGGGTTTTATGTCTCGCCCGGACATCATGGCCGACTCCACCGGGAAAAATACTTCGCCCAGGGGAAGCCCTGTCCCGTCGCTGTCGTCCTCGGAGGCGACCCTCTCCTGATGATCTCAGGCACCCTCGAAGTTCCGTGGGGGACCTCCGAGTACGATTGGGCAGGCGGTTTAAGGGGTGGACCTTACCAGGTCATCAACGAGCCCATCACAGGGCTGCCTATTCCGGCAGAGGCAGAACTGGTTCTCGTCGGATTTGCTGATCCAAAACAAAAAGCGCCCGAAGGACCCTTCGGGGAATGGACAGGCTACTACGCTTCCGGATCCCGGGAAGAACCCTTCATCAAAGTCGAAGCCATCTATTCCCGCAACAATCCCATCCTCCTTGGAATGCCGCCGAACAGGCCTCCCTTCGAGGCCGACAAATATCGCCAGTACATCAAATCGGCCATGCTTTTGACGGACCTGCGTCGGGCGGGAGTCCCGGGCGTAAAAGCGGTCTGGTGCCACGGGATAGGAGGCTGCCGGCTGTTGATTGCCGTAGCCATAGAGCAACGATACGCAGGTCACGCAGCCCAGACAGGCCACCTCGCCAGCCAGTTGCCCGCCGGAGCGTACTTGGGACGTCTTGTCATTGTCACAGACGATGACATCGACATCAGCAACTTGGAAGAATTGTGGTGGGTTGTTATCACCCGGTGTGACCCGGCCACGGATCTCGATATTATTCATAAGGCCTGGAGCGGCCCCTTGGATCCATTAATCCCTCCTGAGGCAAAAGCAAAAGGTGAATTTTTTAATTCCCGCCTGATCATCAATGCGGCCAAACCCTGGTCATGGCGTAACCAGTTTCCTAAACCCATCGGGCCCAGCATCGAATACCGCCGCAAGACCAGAGAGAAATGGGGGCACCTGCTGAAATAAAGGTTTTCCGAATCCCTTGCAAATACGGTTCAAACTGGTATATTAGTTGCGTCTGGTGAAACAGATTTGGAAACAATCAACCCCTTTATCGGAAAACGAGGAAGGCAATGAACTTAACAGAAGACGAAGTCCTTCAAATACTAAAGCTGATAGAGGAGTCCACTTTCAATGAGCTCCATCTTGAAATGGGCGATCTTAAGTTGACTGTCAGAAAAGGCGGGTCAATCACGACTCAACCGGACGAAAGGGTATCCAAGGTCCCTGCCGAACCCCGGGTCAGCAAGGGAACAGAAGTCCAACAGATCAGGACAGGGATCCAAGGGAATGGAGACAAGACATTTAGCTTATCCCAAGAAGGGCTCACTCCCATCACGTCACCGATGTTGGGAATATTCTATCGGTGCTCTGCTCCAGGAGCTCCTCCCTATGTCGACGTCGGATCGTCTGTTAAAGAGGATGACACCGTTTGCCTCATCGAGGTGATGAAGGTCTTTAATGCCGTCAAGGCAGGAGTCCGAGGGCGCGTCGAGAAGATTTGCGCGGAAACCAGCCAGCTGGTGGAATACGGACAGCCCCTCTTCTATATCAGGCCGGAAAACCCAAAAAAGAATAAGAGAAAGGCATCATGACGATCTCTCGCGTCCTGGTCGCTAACCGGGGGGAAATTGCCGTACGAATCATCAAGGCCTGTCACTTTCTGGGCATAGAGGCGATCACCGTTGTTTCGGAAGCAGATCGAGAGAGTCTCGCGGCGAAGATGGCGAATCGGGCTGCATGCATCGGACCTGCTCGATCGTCTGAAAGTTATTTGCGGATCGACACCCTTATCTCCGGGGCAAGGATGAAGGGTCATGGAAGAGATTCGTTTCGTTGACACAACGTTTCGGGACGGTCATGCCAGTCTCTGGGCCGAGGGAATGACGACCGGCATGATGCTTCCCGTGGCATCCCAGATGGATCGGATCGGATTCAAGTCGATCGAATTGATGGGAACGAGCCACTTCCTGAAGTGTGTCCGCGAATTGCGTGAGGATCCCTGGGAAAGGATCAGGCTCATTTCCAAGGAGATTACCCACACTCCGTTGACCCTGATGATGCAGCATAGCATTCGGACCTTTGACTTTACCCCCTTCTCTGTGATGAAGCTCTGGATGGAACGGATCGCCGCCAATGGAATCAAACGGGTCCAAGTAATGAACGCTTCCAACAACATGAGCTTCAAGGTGCCTGAGATGACGCGGCTCGCCAAAGAGGTGGGGCTCGAGGTCATCATCGCATTGACCTACTCCTATTCTCCTAAACATACCGATGAACACTATGCACAGACGACCCGGGACGCGGTCACGTTAAATGTGGACGGTGTCTACCTGAAGGATCCCGGAGGACTTCTCACGCCCGAGCGCATTCAAACGCTCGTCCCAACGATTCTAAAGAATAGCAACGGCTTGCCTGTGGAACTCCATTCGCATTGCACCACAGGATTAGCTCCCCTGTGCTACATCGAGGCGATCCGTCACGGGATCAAGACCGTCCACACCGCGATTCCCCCTCTTGCGAATGGCTCCTCTCAGCCGTCCATCGTGAATGTCTCACGAAACATCCGTCACCTTGGGTTCACCCCGGCCATTGACGAGGGGCCTATATCATCCATCTCGAACCACTTCAGCTATCTCGGCAAAAGGAACGGCCTCTCCCTTGGATCGCCGGTGGAGTATGACCTCTATCAATACATTCATCAGGTCCCGGGAGGTGTCATCTCCAATCTGAAA
>Ga0154686_1184_pt1 | contig 7580 bp, 9 predicted proteins | sample Rifle2008BG13ft_FD_116115 | JGI IMG/M metagenome (GOLD analysis project Ga0154686, IMG submission 116115) | Deltaproteobacteria bacterium RBG_13_53_10 | reverse complement strand
AAGCAATCTTGGCCAGTGGTTTGACCTCCTCCCCAACATTCGGAGCAATGAGGAACTCCACGCGATCGATCCCTTTGAAGGAAAGGGGGGACGGACTGAAATGAACGTCGAGGATGGTCCTTTTCATCCCAAGAGAACCCAACTCCTTTTCGACCGATTTTTTCAGGTCCTGGGCAATTCTCTTTCTCTCCGCTGAGAGTTTCTCTGCGAGATCGTTCACCTCCCGACGAAGGGGATCCAGAGAATGCTCCAACTGCGTCAGCCTCTCCTCGTCCGACGTCATGGACCGCAGTGTTTCATCTGTCCTCTGTTTGAAGAGGAGAATCTCCTCGATCGAAGAACCATATTTTCTTTTGAGGCGGTCGATCTCCGCCAATCGGTTTTCGATTTCCTCCACCCTCATGGGATTGAATTCAACCCGTTTTGAATAATCCCTCAGGGTCAGGGCGCTTTCTTCCAGCTGAATGAGCGCCGACGCCAACCCTTTCAAGAGGGGAGCCAGGGAAGGATCAATCTCCACAATGTCTCGCCCCTGTCGAAGAATCGTCTGGATCCTTCCGATGACAGAGCCTTCATCCCCGTAAAGGGCTTCCTCCGAGAGATTGGCGAACCCCATCAATTTCTTGGCATGGGTCAGGATTCTCCTCTCCTCCCTCAGCGTCTCCTCTTCCCCGATCTGAATCCCGGAGGCCTCGATCTCTCGAGACTGAAAGGCCATAAGTTCGCGCTCTTTCAACCTCCTCTCCCTCTCCTCCCGAATCCTTCGAACTTCTTCAGCCAGGGAATTAAATTCCTCGAAACGGTTTTGAAAGGCCTCCCGGAGCCCCAGGATCCCTCCAAATTCATCTAAAATATCGATGTGGGTCTCAACCTGCTGCAGCGTCTGATGCTCGTGTTGCCCATAGATACTGAGAAGTTCCTCACCCATTTCCGAAAGCATCCCAAGGGTTGCCAGATTTCCATTGATGAACGTTCTCCCCCGCCCCGACCGGGAGATCAACCGCCTGACGAGGAGGGAATCATCTTCTCCGGTCTCCGCTGCCTTCGGGTTTTTTTGTTGGATTTTTCCCTTAACCCTCTTGTTCCCGCTGATATCGAAAAGGGCTTCGACGCTCGCCTCCTCCTCTGAGCTTCGAACCAGATCCTCTGTCGCTTTATCGCCCAGGAGCAGGTGGACGGCATTCAGGATGATCGACTTGCCCGCCCCGGTCTCACCCGTAAGAACATTGAACCCCCTGGAGAAGGTGATGTCCAGCTCATCGATGATCGCAAAGTTCTTGATCCTCAGTTCTAGCAGCATAAGCAAAAAAAACCAGTTATGAATTATGAATTATGAGTTAAGAGTTATAAGATCTAACCTCGAGATGCTTCCATTCATTTATTGGCCCTTTGATGTTTTGACAATTGATGTCAGGATTTTCCTCAGTTCCTCCGATTCTCCTAGAAGATAATCTAATTCTTCACCACTATCCAAATTCGAAGCCTTTATCAACCTTAACCAATAATTCGCCTCTCTTGCTTCTTTTAATGCAATTCCCATTTTATAGGTAAAGTCTCTCTTGCTAAAAGCTCCTGTCGCTTCTTCAACATTAGCTCCCACTGAGGTTGCGGCCTTCAAGAGCTGTCCGCCGATTTTATAACCTGCATGATTCTTGGGCAGTCTTTGCACATAGTTAACTGTTTTCACCGCAAACTCAAAGCTTCTTTCTCTTATATCTTTCTTGCTCTTTTCCATACTGAGCTTTCCAGTCTCGATTTCTAATTACCCACTCAGAATTCTTAACTCTCAACTCTTAACTGAATTTATCGTTCCCCCCACTTCAATTTTTCTCGCAGCAGCCCAAAGAAGTGACGATGCGGCGATTTGATCAGGGGGATGCGCGCGTCGGACTTCTTCACCTCGACCTCATCATCAAATTCCAGAGGAAACCCTTGTTGACCATCCAGGGTGAGGATCACCTCCTGCTGTCTCGTCTTGAGAATGACCCTCACGATGACTTGGTCCGGTATCACGATAGGACGGTTTGTTAACGTATGGGAGCAGATGGGGGTAATGATAATGCAATCGAGGGTCGGGTAGACAATCGGACCTCCGGCAGAAAGGTTATACGCTGTTGAGCCCGTTGGGGTGGAGATGATCAGCCCGTCGGACTTAAACGTGGTCAGATGCTCTCCATTGATCGTTGTCTCAAGGTCAATGATCCGGGCGAGGGCTCCTTTGTTGATGACCGCGTCGTTCAGGACGGTATACTCCGCGAGCGTCCTGCCTTTACGAATCACGGCCACATGAATCACTTCCCTTTGATCCACTCTGTAATCCCCTTCGAGCACCTTGTCCAAAACGGGATACACTTCCTCGAGGGGAATCTCTGTTAAAAAACCAAGCCCTCCCAGGTTGACCCCAAGGATGGGAATATTGAGACCCACGACCTGCCGGGCAACACTGAGGAGGGTTCCATCTCCTCCCAGGACGATGATCATCTCCACCTGCTTCGACAACTCTTCCCTGTCCACCAGATTCAAAAAGGGTCCCGGAATCGGGGGAGAGAGAACCTCCCCGACCTCTTTCTCAAAGTGGACCACGATTTTTTTAGGCCGAAGCCACTCCGCCAGGTTTCTGGCCAGAGCAATCGCCTCTGGACTATTCCGCTTAGCGATGATGCCGATTCTTTTCATTCTTCACTCCTACCCGTAAAAAGTGCCTGAAGTGTCTAAAGTGAACTAACGTGTCTAAAGTTGAAAACAAATCTGACCGATGTCGAAGCCTGATCTATCGGTCCAGCCCGTACTTCTCCCGGACCGTGCCTGACAATTCCCTCAATACATGGAATGCCTGCTCCACCGTCTTTTCCTTATCCGGGTTCATCAAGTTGCAGGTGGCCGGCGCTAACAGCGATTGACGAAGCACTGTGCCCCGGTCAACCCCTTTTTCAGCGAGAGCGGTCCAAAATGCTTCCAGTAACCCCGACAGGGAATCAATCGTCTCTCGCTCCAAGAGTTCCGTATAGGTGGGAACGATCCCCCAGGAGATGATCCCCCCTCTCTCCAGGAAGTCTTTCAGCGAGTGGTAGTTGACGATCACAGCCCCACAATTGAAAGAATCAAAGGAGAGGATGTCGATCTTCGACCTGAGGAGGAAATCCCAGTCCGGCCTGGCGCAAAGGTGGACCCCTCTGGGACCTTCCAGCCCTGTTAAGAAACGATCCAGGTCGGTCCTTGCCTGGCCTTCATTGTATCCTGAAAAGGCAGTGAAAATCAGTCCCAGTCCCGGATCGTCAACCCACACGAAGGCCCGGGGGTTCTTTTTTCGCAATTCCGAGGTTTGAACATTGACCTTCTTTTGAATAAAATCGAAGAGAACCTCCCTGACTTCGTCGTGATAGATGATCGGCTTCTGGTCCTGGTCCACCACCTTCAGCCCCAGACTGATCGGGCTGATCATCTGCCCGCGGATGGCAGGATAATGCGAAAGGTCTTTCTCCAGAAATCGATGGTATACGAGTGAAAACGCTTTTGTCAACCGGAATGTTTCAGGATCATCCGCCTTTTCGAAATAGGAAGGAAGTTCCTCATAAAAGCGGGGGAGGTCAAAGAGGACCTTCCGCTGGTTCGCATCGATCGTCACACCGGGGAAATGCTCCAGCGCCTGAACATACATATCTTCGAAGTAGCTGACCTGGGGAAGTTGGGGCCAAAAAGGGATATCCAGAGACAGGGCGACTTCCAGGGCTCTTTCAATATCGGTGTGAGGCAGGATACCCATCGCGGTCGTCTGGCAATTGGGCAGAAATCCCAGGGAGACCATTACGAAGCCCCCTCGATCATGCGGACAAGCGCCCGGACCTGGTTTCTCGCCGGGAGAAGAGGATTGATCATGAGTGCTGCCCTTAAATGGTAAAGGGCCTTCTCCCGATTCTTGAATTCGTACCAATAGATCTGCCCTAAGTTCAGGTGAGCCAGGGTGTGGTAACGATCGACTTTGAGCTCGTTTTCAAACTCCTCAAGCGCCTGATCGAACTTTCTCTGCCCGGCGTAGACGACGCCCAGGAGATGATGGATATTGGGAAAATAGGGGAAGAGTTTCAGAATGCTTCGAAACTCCTCCACAGCTTCTTCATACCGGCGCTGTTCAAGGTAGATCCCTCCCAGCGTATAGTGGGCCATGTCAAGCTCGGGATCGTTATCCAATGCCTTCTTCACCATGCCAATGGCTTTGTCCAGGTCTCCAAGCTTCTGATAGGCAATGCCCATATTATAGTAGGCGTACGCCGCTTTTGGGTCGAGCTGAATGGCCTTCTGGCTTGCCTCAAGCGCTTTGTCGTACATTCCCGCACCTGCGTATGCAGAGGCCAAATTGGTATAGGGCCGGGCTTTATGAGGGGATTTTTTGACGACATCGAGCTGAAGGTCGATCTGGCTGTTCCAGACGCTGTTTCTACTATAGGTGCCGACGGTGAGAAGAAGAATGACGAAGGAGATAACGATGATCTCCACGAGAGCAGGTTTTTCCTTCGGCATCGCAGTTGCCCCAGTCATCACTTCTTCCTCTCTCTTTTTGTTGCCCGGGAATTCTCCATTGAGGAAATCATCCTCCCAAGTTCTTCGGGGTCAGGCACAGAAGGGCAGGCCAAGGCCTTCTTATAGGAGGCCAGCGCCTCGGGATAATCCTTCAATTCCTTGTACGTATCCCCCAGATAGAGGTGGGCATAAAAACTGTCGGGGTGATACATCAACTCCTCTTTGAAGGACTGAATCGCGTCATTCCACTGTTTCAAGGCTTTGTAAGCAAGCCCCAGACTGCTGTGCCCGCCTTCGTAATCCGGTTTACGTCCCAAGAATGTTCTGTACACGTGAATGGCCTCTCCGTAAGCGCCCTTCTGATAGTAAGCAATCCCGAGGTTGTAAAAGGATTCCGGAAAGGCCGGGTCCAGATCGATAGCCTTTTTATAACAATCGATCGCTTCCTCCAGCAACCCCTTCTTGTAATAGACGAGGCCCAAATTGTACATTGACAGGGCGTAACGAGGGTTTAGCCGCAACGCCTCTTCGAACTCCCTTTTCGCGTCATCCCATTGCTCGAGCTCGTAATAGGCAAATCCCAGATTATGGTGGGGCCGCTCCTTTCGCGGGGCTTTCTTAACACAATCCTTCCAGAGTTCCAGGTCGCTTTTCCAGATGGAATTCCGCTGGTAGGTCCCCATGGAAAGCAACAGAACAAGGGTCAGTAAAATCGGCCACTCGATGGCCCCTCTCAGCCTATTCATGTGGAATGACGAGGCTCGACCACAGGCTTCGCCAATGAACTCTTATTTTTCAGCTTCTCCAACCCCCTGACGATCAACAGACTGAAGAGCACAAAGGGACCCACGGCGGGAAGGTAAAGCCTGTGTTCGTATACCATTTCCAATGGAAAAATCGATGATTCGATGACCAGATTTCCGAAATACCACAAAATCCAGAAGGAGACCATCGGCCTTTTTTTCGCCGCCCAGATACTGTAGCCGATCAGTCCCGCGATAATCAGAATCGAAATCAGCGTTGTCGGTGGATCCATAATCGATTTTGAGATCGGAAAGTCGTAATCCACATTCAGGCGTGATGGAAGGGGATAGAGGATAAGCGTCAGGTAATAAAGGACCACACGACATTGCGTCAGCACCCTCTCTGACATGGTAAACGTCCGATATTGGTATCCATCAATCGTGACCTGGATATACCGCGTCCCCCAGACGGCAAATCCGATGGCTCCGAGGACGAGGAGGATCCCCACTAGCGTGACGACGATCTTCTTCCCCCTTGGACTCAAATCCAGATTCTGGAAAAAGTAAAACTCATAGAGGGCAAGGAAGACCGGAAGGATGGCCACGTTCTCCTTGGAAAAGACCCCGAGGAGGTAACTGAGCACCAATCCCCCGAAATAGGCAAACCGGGCCCTTCCGGTGGATCGTCTTCCCTTGATGTAGAGCACCATGCAGAGGAGGTAGAACATTCCTCCCATGCTCGCCATGCGCTGCACAATGTAGGTTACCGATTGGGTCTGAATCGGATGGGAGACGAGGATTAAACTTGCGAAGAGAGCGGCCTTGTAAGAGATTGGACCATATTTTTCTTTCAGGGAGGGCAAATTAAATGTCAGGATCAAAAACCAGTACAGGAATAGGCCCGAGAAGATATGGATGATCAGGTTCACGAGGTGATAGCCGAAAACGTCGGTCCCTCCAAAATAGAAATTGAGCGCCAAAGTAAAGTAAGAAAAAACCCGTATACTCTCTTTATAAGAACCCTTGATCAATTCTTCCAAACGGTCCCAGCTTAACGTTTTGATCTGGACGAGGGGATTCTGGAGGATGTTCGGCAGGTCGTCAAAATGGAAGGGGGCATTGAAGGTATTGGAATACGCCACGAGGGCGACACCAACAATCAGTCCGATCGCGATGAGATGACGAAGGGGAATGCGTTGCCAATTCCTTCCTGTCTTCAATGGAACCGCTTTCCCCCCATCCGGTTTCCCGGTTTTCTTAGCCTTAGACATAGAGATCCTTTTCCTTCAGATGTGTCCGAAATTGACTGAATAAATATATCACCCCGATCAGCCCGATTTCAATGAGGGTCATCCAGAGGCGGGTGAGAACGGAGAGGGGGTCCGAACCACCCCCCAAGAAGACAAAGAGGACAAAAACAATGATCCATTTGATGGCTGCTTCACAATTAATTCGGTTCATCACTTTTTCGTCAACACCCAGATATAGGTTGGAATCCAGGGATAGAAGTAAGGGGCTATCCGACGAATCCATCTGTATGAAAAGGATTTTCGATTGAATAGATCTGTTGCACAGAACTTTTCTGGGTCGCGGATGATGGACAGCGTATAATCATGAATTTGGAATTTGTTGACGAGGCGCTTCAGTCCCCGGAGAGAAAGGTGCCTCTCATAATACGAGTTACCTTTACCTGTTATTTTTAGATACAGTGAACCGAGAGGATCAGGAAGCCAGGAAAGAAAGGGAAGGCGGTAATGACCTTCCATAATCACGTATTTATTTCCTGCCGAAAAATAACAGCATCCTTCCTTCTTCAACACGCGGCAGATCTCCTCCATCATCAGGTTTGCGTCGGGGACATGTTCGTAAACGTGATTGCACACGATGACATCCACCGAGTCATTTTGGAAGGGAAGGATCATTGAGTCGGCGATTAAAAAATGGACCCGGGAAGCCGGGGAACTGCCTTTACCCCGTGGAACCGCCTCTTGATCAATATCCATCCCGATGGCCAACGGGAAGTGTTCCCCAAGCAGGGATGTCATGATGCCACTCGAACACCCTACATCGAGACAAACCGATGGAGAGAGATGTTGGCAAAAGTCCTTGAGGACGCTGATGATCTTCCCAAATTTCTGGGTCCGACCCCTGACGTCTTTTAAGACAGCGTTCCCACGGGATAAATGAAGTTGATACGGTCTCATCTTGGTCGCGATTTTCTCGTTAAGGACAAGTCGTCGTTATAGGGTTCCTCAATCGCTCACTCCCCTGCACTATTATGCGATTCTAATTATTGCGGTTGTATCAGATTCTTTGCCG
>Ga0154686_1229_pt6 | contig 7618 bp, 10 predicted proteins | sample Rifle2008BG13ft_FD_116115 | JGI IMG/M metagenome (GOLD analysis project Ga0154686, IMG submission 116115) | Deltaproteobacteria bacterium RBG_13_53_10 | reverse complement strand
GCGACACGAATGGCTCCCATGACGGCCTCTGTGCCGGAACTCACCATCCTTACCAGTTCCATGGATGGGAAGGCCTTCTTCACTCTCGCGGCAAGATCAACCTCCAAAGGCGTGGGTGCACCGAAACTCGTCCCCTTTGGAGCCGCCTTCTTCAGTTTTGCAATAACCTTCGGGTGAGCATGACCGAGGATCATGGGCCCCCAGGACCCCACATAGTCGATATACTCATTTCCGTCCACATCCCAGATTTTCGAACCTTTTGCATGATCGATGAATGTCGGCGGAATACCGATCGCTTTAAAGGCCCTCACCGGGCTGTTTACCCCGCCCGGGATCAATTCTAAAGCCTTCTGGTAGAGGTCGATCGATTTCTTTCTTTTCATCTCAAACCCTCCCTGAAAGAATATCAGGACTTCACCCATGCGGTCACCACACCCATCATGGGCGATGCGATGACTCCAAATTAATCAATAAATCCAATCGTGTTGCAGGGCTTTTGCGAGAGTATAACTTATTCTCCTTTCTTTTTCCACGGAATGAATCCAGACGAAAAAAAGCCAAAAAGGCATCTTGAATTTTTCTGTTACTTATTGCAGATATTACCCTGAAGGAGGATTTATGAAGAAGAAACGAATTGGATTTGTGGGGCTTGGTTTGATGGGAAGTGGAATGACCAAGAATCTGCTCTCTGCGGGCTACTCGGTGATCGGACATGATATTGAGGAAGGCAAAGTGGATGCCCTCGTCAAAAAAGGGGGGCAGAAGGTCGATTCCCCTGGCAAGATCCCGGCCCTGGTGGATGTGATCATTCTGTCTTTGCCGAATTCTCACGTGGTGAGCCAGGTTGTAAAGGATTCTCTGAGACTGTTCGAGACGGAAAGAAAAGGATTGATTCTGATCGATACAACCACAGCCGATCCCATCCTGTCCGAGGAACTGGCCACTCAGTTGAGGGAAAAAGGAATCGAAATGCTCGATGCCACCCTCAGCGGCACAAGCAAAATGTGTGCTGAACGAGATATCACCGTCATGGTCGGCGGCAATGAAGACACCTTCAAAGAATGTGAGCCCCTTTTCTCAGCCCTCGGGAAACGGGCATTCTACATGGGCAAAAACGGCACTGGGGCGTTGACAAAACTGGTCGTTAACCTGGTGCTCGGGCTTCATCGTATGGTCCTGGCCGAAGGGCTCACCCTCGCAAAAAAGGCCGGCATGGACCTCACCCAAACCCTTGAGGTATTGAAAGACTCGGCAGCGTATTCGAAGGCCATGGACCAGAAGGGGCTGAAGATGATCCAAAAGGACTTCCTTCCCCCCGAGGGCAAATTGGCCTTCCATCTCAAGGACGTTCGGCTGATGCTCGACCTGGGGCACCGTGTGAATGCTCCCCTCATCCTCAGCAGCTTGCATGCCCAAGCCTTGAGGTCGGAAATCGCCAAAGGCAGGGGGGAATGGGATATCTCCGATATTATCTCGTTCTACGAAGATCTTTCCGGCAGCTGAAAATTGATCGATAAAGGAGGAACTCGATGAAGGTATTTAAAACGGACGATTATATCCGTATGGCAAACCCCACCCCCGGGGCCGCTTATAAACCCGAAATATTGGCTCCCGAGCAGGGCGCAAAGAGCCTCGGTGGAATCTTCGGGCTTGTCCCCCCCGGCACCCCAGGGGTTTACCACTACCATCGAAACCGCGAGTCGATCATTATTATTATCAGCGGGGAGGCAACCGAAACCGTCGAAGGCAAGGAGCTTCCCGTCAAGGCTGGGGATGTCCTCTTTATCCCTGCGGGGGAAAAGCATGCGATTGAGAACAGGTCCAACAGGGACTTACGATTTATAGAATTTTTTACTCATCCCCCGGGCAAGGCCGACTTCGTGGAAGTGAAATAGAATCAGCCTTGTCCAAAATAGGTCTCTCACCGCTGAGACGCAGAGGTCGCAGAGAAGGTCCTTTTTTATTTGGCGGTGAGAGGCCGCCAAATAAAAAAGGACCTTCGTCCTCAAGCGGGGAGTTTTGCGCTCTGGTAGAACGATTCGTGACACAAATCATTTATTCCCGGAGGGATGAGGTTTGTGCTCCAATCGCCTCCCACGATTGGAGCACAATAGCATTTTCTTCTCTGCGATCTCTGCGGCTTTGCGGTGAAGCTGGTTTGAAAATAGGCCTATGGAGGTCAAACTTCATAGGTAAATCAACTTCCGTCCAAACAACACGCACTTAATTTGGACGGCACTGAAATAGGAAACATTACTTCTTGGGTTCTCTTCCTTTCAAACCCAGGATGTTACGGGCCTCGGCAGGAGTTGCAATCTCTCTTTGAAACTCTTTCGCGATCCTTTTCACTCTCTCCACGAATTCGACGTTCGACTTGGCCAGAACCCCTTTCGCCATGAAAACATTATCCTCCATTCCAACCCGGACATGTCCTCCGGTGATGACGGCCATGAAGATAATGGTCAGGTGCATTCGTCCCACGGCAAAAGCGGACCATGTCGCTCCCTGTGGAAGGATGCCCTTCAGATACATGAAGTTTTCGACCGTGGCCGCCATTCCCCCGGGGACCCCGAGACATAGTTGATAATGCAGCGGTGACTCCAGCAACCCTTGTTCCACGAGGTAGAGCGTGTTGTAGAGCATGCCCGCATCAAACAGCTCGAGCTCAGGTTTGACATTGTGTTCCTTCTGCGCCTTCGCCAGTTTTTCGAGGAAATCGGGCCTGTTCTCAAAAACGGTCCTGTTCTGCCAGTTCATGGTCCCTGCATCAAAGGACGCCATCTCCGGCTTCAACTCCATAAAGGGTTTCATCCGTTCATCATCTTTTAACCCGATCCCTCCGGAGGTGGTCAAATTAAGGATGATATCGCAGTCTTTTTTCTCGCGAATCAAGGTAACGGTCTCTTTGAATTTTTCGAAATTCATTGAGGCCGATGCGTCATCATTTCTTACATGGATATGGGCTATGGAAGCCCCGGCCTTCCAGCACTGATAGACCTCCTCGGCAATCTCTTGAGGCGTCAATGGCACATACGGTGTATCCTTTTTTGTCGGCCATGCCCCTGTCGGCGCAACAGTGATAATCAGTTTTTCCATAATTCCTCCCGCAGAATTCCCTTACTCCTGACCAATTTATCATTTTAGGGCCACTTTGGCAATCCCTCCAGCTTTACGGGAGTGGGTCAGTTTGAAATTCTTTTCTACTGCAATGCTTGACCAGTCATGCTATCCCTGAGGCATGGCTAAAAAAAAAGAGTGAAGGCAGGGGTTACGGATTGGCCTTAGGATACTGAGGATATTCTGAATCTAATTGGATAAATAGTGCCAAAAAATAACCAAAAGACAGAAATTTGTCACTTTCACACTTAACTCTGTAAAACGTAAAAAAGGATCGCCTAATAATTTAAGGATGTTACAATAAATTCTATTATGGCCAGAATATTGCAGGCATAGGAAGGTAGCTCTCGGAAATGAGAATGAATTATTTTCTTGACATGAGATTGATTTCTTGTTACTGAATTGTTACAATTCTCGTGGATGTTTGGAGAAATCAAGCCCCCATCGTCATACGTGACGGTGGGAAATTAAGTCCCCGCCCTCATACGTGACGGCGGGTTTTATTTTATTAAGGAGGAAAAAGGGGCGATGAGAGGGTAATGGTATTCATTGATGGTAGTAACTTTTATCATAACCTAAAGGCCCATCATTTCGACACGAAAATTGACTTTAAAAAACTTAGCGACTTACTCTGTAAAGGAAGGAAACATGTCAGGACGTATTACTACAATACCCCAGTAAAACAAGCAGATGACCCCAAAGAATACAAAAGACAGCAACTATTTTTTGATGGCTTTAGAAGAACTCCTTATCTTGAGCTGAAACTTGGATACTTTTTGAAGAAGACAAAAACCTGTGAAAATTGTGGCCATGTTTTAAATTATCCTGTTAAAAAAGGATGCGACGTCAACCTTGCTGTGGATATGATGAGTATGGCATACAAAAATCTTTACGATGTGGCCGTCTTGGTTAGTTCCGATGGTGACTTTGCAAGTGCCTGTCAATGTGTCAAAGATCTTGGTAAACATGTTGAAAATGCATATTTTGAACGTGGAAGTTCATGGCATCTTTTAAATATATCAGACGATCGTATTTTAATAAACCAAACCTTAATTGACAAATCCAAGCGGTAATTACAAAGAGATCGGTCGCAGCACAACCATCCCCAGAAACTTCTAAACGCAAAAATCAGAGTTACTTAATAATCAAACTGACCCACTACCGGCTTTACCGGTATCAAAAAATTAACCGCCCAGGTAGGCCTTCTTCACCTTTTCGTCACCTGCCAGATCCCTGGACATGCCTGAGAGGACAATCCGTCCGTTCTCCAAGACATAGCCGCGTTCCGAAATCTGAAGGGCGGCATAGGCGTTCTGTTCGATCAGCAAGAGGGTGACCCCCTGGGTATTGATCCTACGGATCACATCAAAGACCGACCCAACCAGCCGGGGTGCCAGGCCGAGGCTCGGTTCATCCAACAAGAGAAGCCTGGGACGTGCCATGAGGCCTCGGCCGACCGCGAGCATCTGCTGTTCGCCCCCGGAGAGAGACCAACCCAGGTGACCGCTCTTCTCTCTCAATCTTGGAAAGAGGGTATAAACGTTTTCCAGCTCCGCCTGATACCCCTCTCCACCTTTCCTCCAAGAGGAGGTGGCGACTTCCAGGTTTCCCAGGACGGTCAAGCCGGGAAAGATGCGACGCCCCTCCGGGACATGGGATATCCCCTTCGACACGATTCTCTCTACACTCATCTTCTCGATCGATTCCCCCAGGTAACGAATCGACCCTTGCGTCGGCCGGATCAAACCCGAAACGGCTTTCAGAACGGTTGATTTGCCGGCGCCGTTTGCGCCAATCAACGCCACAATTTCGCCCGCCCTGACTTCGACGCTAACCTGTTTCAGGGCGTGGAAGTTACCATAGGAGACGTCGATCTGTTCAACATGAAGCATAACGGTCACCCGTTCCCAGGTAGGCCTCAATGACCTTGGGATTGTCTTGGATCTCCATCCGAGTTCCCTCGGCAATTTTGACTCCGAAGTCAAAGACACTGATTCGATCACAGAGGTCCATCACCAACCTCATGTTGTGCTCAATAAGGATAATCGTTATGCCCTGATCCCGTATCTGTCTGATCAATCGGATGAGAGGTAGGGTCTCTGACTCATTCATTCCAGCAGTAGGTTCATCCAGCAGGAGTATTTTAGGCTCGGTGGCCAATGCCCTCGCGATTTCCATCAATCGCTTCTGCCCATAGGGAAGATTGACCGCGTCGAAATCCTTCCGGTCTCCCAAGCCGACAAAACGCAGGGACGCCATTGCCTTGTCAACAATCCCTGCCTCTTCCCGGCGGGCCCTCGGTGTTTTCAGGAGGGTGGAGATAAAGTCAACGGAACTGCGGGTATGCCGGGCGACCATCACGTTTTCCAGGACACTCAAGCCCTGGAACGCCTGAATGCTTTGAAATGTGCGGGCAACCCCGAGTCGGGTGATAACGTGGGGCGAAAGGCCTGTAATTTTTTTGGCGTCAAACATGATCGAGCCAGAGGTGGGACGATAAATGCCGTTGACGACGTTCAAGATCGTTGTCTTCCCTGCGCCGTTTGGCCCAATGAGGCCCCGGATCTCCCCCTGATGTACGTGAAGATCGACTTCGGAGACCGCGAAGAGTCCACCAAATCTCATGGATAATTTTTCGATGTTGAGTAAAGCGGTCACCGCGCTCCCCTGCTCAGTCCGATGGAGATTGGAACCGGCTCGCGATCCGATGAACCAGACCCACGAGCCCATAGGGCATAAAAATCATCACGAGGACAATCCCGGCTCCGTAAAGGATCATATAATATTCCTTCATGAACCGTAACCACTCCTTCAAGAACACGAGGAATGTTGCACCGATGGCCGGCCCAACGATCGTTCCCGACCCTCCGACCAGAAGCATGGTGAGAACGTCTACGGATAGGTTGACGCTAAAGGGTTCAGGGCTGATGGAGCCAACGTAACTGGCGTAGAGCCCCCCCGACAGGCCAGCGAAAAATGCGGACAGGCCGAAATTGATCAGCTTGTTCGTCAGGGGATTTACCCCCATCACCGTCGCTACCAACTCTCCCAGCTTCAGGGCTAACATGGATCGTCCGTACTTGGAGCAACGCAAGCTCAGGGTGACGAGTAAGGTCAACAGAACAAAGAAGAGGACCAGGTAATAATAGGAGAACCTGGTATCGAAGACCCACGGACCCAGCGTGGGAGCCGGAATGTTATTGACACCGTTGGTTCCGTTCGTCACCTCTTTCCAGTTGAGGATGATCAGCCGAACGATCTCCCCGAAGCCCAGGGTGATCAGAACGAAATAATGGCCGCTGATACGTGTGGCCGGGAAACCAATGAGCAGCCCGGCGATGCTCGAAGCGACCCCTGCCAGAAGAAGCGCAGGAAAATAAGGAAGCCCCAACGCCATCGTCAGGCCGGCGGTGACATAGGCGCCTATCGCAAAGAACCCGGCCTGGCCGATTGAAATAAGACCGAGATACCCATGCGTGAAATTGAGACTGTAGGTAAGAATGATGAAAATACCGGCCAGGTTGAGTAGATTCAGGGTGTATCGGGAGTTCTTGAAAAAGAGGGGCAGGATCATTGCCGCCGCCAATAGGAGAAACGCAATAAGGATCTTCTTCCTGAGGCCCATGATCCATCCGCCTTACACTTTCTGTGCGATCTTTTCTCCGAAGAACCCCCGGGGCAAGACGATGAGGACAGCGATGAGAATAAGAAATGAAATGACATCTCTGTATTCAGACGTCAGATGAGAAGCAACCAGGACCTCAACGACCCCCAGAAACAATCCGCCCGCCAGAATACCGCGAACACTTCCAAACCCGCCGATGACGATGACGATGAAGGCTTTGAGGATGACCACCAGGCCCACATCCGGGTCCAGAAACCAGATCGGGCCGAGCAAAAAACCGGCGATGGAGGCGAGCAAGGCCGATAGGACGAAGGTCAGCGTGATCATCCGGTTTACGTTGATGCCCATGAGCCGCGCCGCCTCCTGATCCTGGGCCGTGGCTTGCAGCTTCCGGCCGATCGAGGTTCGGCCGAACAAAAGAGACTGTGCGATGAAGAGTCCGATCGTGACCGCAACGATCAACACGTGGTGCTGTGCAATGACCACGCCTCCCATCGTGAAGATACGGTCTCCCAAGAAGGATCCCAGCTTCAGGGGATCCGGACCAAAGAGGGCCAGGGCGCTGTTCCTGAGAAGGATGCTCATCCCGATGGAGGCGATGATCACGGTGGCGGCAGGCCGATGACGCATGGGATAGTAGGCAACCCGGTTGTAGACAATGCCCAATCCCGCCATGGCCGCTAAGGAAAAGAGAAGGGCTACCCCAAGAGGTAAATGCAACCACGACGTTGCGATGAGCCCGAAATAGCCGCCGAACATCACCAGCTCACCATGGGCAAAGTTGACTGCGCCAACGGCATTGTACACGAGCACAAAACCGAAACTGACGAGGGCGTACACTGAACCCATGGCCAGGCCGCTGATGATTTCTTGTAT
>Ga0154686_1161_pt1 | contig 7710 bp, 8 predicted proteins | sample Rifle2008BG13ft_FD_116115 | JGI IMG/M metagenome (GOLD analysis project Ga0154686, IMG submission 116115) | Deltaproteobacteria bacterium RBG_13_53_10 | reverse complement strand
GGCGAGCTTGCCGAACCAAAGGCCTGTGCTTGCCTTTCGACGAACTCAAGGCCCCGAGTAAAACCGAGGGGCTCAAGGTTCACCCTGAGCTGCGCTTTGTCACTCCGCCTTCAAAGGCGGGGCGTACCGCGGCCGAACGGGTGAACTTTCTTACTCATACGAAATCCTTGGGTCGATCCAACAATAAAGGATGTCTACCAGTAAATTCATGGAGATAAAGACAACGGATGCGAGAAAAGCCACAGACTGAACGACCGGGAAGTCGTTCATGGTAATGGATTGAACGGCCAGGCGGCCCAACCCTGGCCATGCATAAATCGTTTCCGTGATGACCGCTCCACCAAGAAGACCAGCCAGCAGCAGGCCGACGTAAGTCACCACAGGGATGAGGGCATTTTTGAAGGCGTGCTTCAAAACCACCTTGCTTTCAGAAAGTCCCTTGATCCGGGCAGTCCGGATATAGTCCCTGTCTAACACATCGAGCATGGCCGAACGGGTCAACCGCATGACAGCGGCCATCCCGAAAAATCCAAGCGTGATCGCCGGAAGGACGAGGTGATCGAGCCCTCCTCGGCCGGAAATGGGAAGCCATTTCAGTTTGACTCCGAACACGAGGATGGCCATGATTCCGAGCCAGAAATTTGGGGCGGCCTGTCCTCCCAGAGCAAATAATTTTCCAATTCGATCACCCAGCGAATAAGGTTTGGCAGCCGAAATGATTCCCACTGGCACCCCGACGAAGAGCATGAAGATCATGGCGGCGACCGTCAATTCAATGGTGGCTGGTAAATGTTGAAGGACCAACCTCATGGCCGGCTCACGTGCTCGAAGGGACTCTCCAAAATCTCCACGTACAGCATTTTTCAAAAAAACAAAGAATTGAAGATGAAGGGGCTGATCTAATCCCATTTGATGCCGCATCAAATTAAACTCTTCCTTGGTGGAGGCAGGGTCCAACATCAGTGCCACCGGATCACCGAGGACATGGGTGACTACAAAAATGATAATCGTTATCCCGAAAATCATGAACAAAGAATGCAAAAAACGCTTACCGATGTATTTCAACATGGGTTGGGCGCTCTCCTACGGAATAACATTCTTCCTAAATTGACTCGCGATTCAGCGGCCTCAGAGGACGAAAAGGTGGGGTGAGGCGCATCCAGCAGGGCAGTGGAAGATGGATCGGATGCCGCCCCCCCCTCCTGGGTCCCGTCGCTTTTCATCAGCGCTTACTCACTTAAACTCACATTCCAGAGATCCATGAATTCATCACTCCGGCCTACAAAGCCCTTCACCTTCTTAGAGACTCCATAGGTCTCCATGGCATTATAGAGGGAGAGGTAGATGGCGTTGTCGTAAACAAGCTTCTGAATCTTGTAGGCCGATTCGTACCTCTGTTTGGCATCCATCATGGCCATCGTTTTGATTATCATCTCATCGATTTCTTTTTCTGGATAGTAGCACACGACAAATCTCGAATCCAAGAGGCTCAAAGAGAATTTGATATCCCACTCCGGAGAACCCATGCCGATGAAGTAGAGGCCTCCTCCCAAGTTCTTACTGGAAACATCTTTGATATAGGTGTTCGTCTCCATAACGTTGACGTTCGTCTTCAGACCGACTTGTGAAAGCTGGTCAGCCACGGCAAGGACCACCTCCTTATCCATGGGATATCGGCCGTTGGGAGTATAAAGGGTTAGGGCGAAGCCATTGGGATACCCCGCCTCTTTCAATAAATCTCTCGCCTTCTGGGGATTGTAAGGATAGGGTTTTATGGATGGATCAGCCCCCCCGACCTGGAAGGGCACATGGGTACCCAGAGGAGTTCCCATCCCGTTCAAGACCCCCCTCACAATGGCATCCTTATCCACCGCATAATTGATGGCCTGTCGAACCCGTTTGTCTTTCAATTCGGTCATCTTAATCGTATCCATCATCATATACATAGCTCGTAGACTTGGAACCGAATTCGCCTCGACCCCTTCCGTTTTCTTGAGCTGGGGCACCATGAAAGGAGGAACACCCGTAATGATATGAGCTCCCCCGGACTGCAATTCGGCAACCCGGGCTCCCATCTCCGGGACGACTCGAAAGATGATCGTTTTGACCGCCGGAGGGGTCATGTACCAATCCGTGTTGGCCTCGATAATGAACCGATCATTTCGTTTCCAAGAGACGAACTTATAGGGCCCCGTCCCGATAACCTGTCGCTGGAGCCCTTCTTTGCCCTGTTCATCGTAAAACTTTTTCGAAAAGATGAAGACCCGGGAAGCAAACATGTTGGGAATCACCGGATCGGGAGTCTTGGTTTTGATATCGACGGTATAGTCATCGACGATCTCGGCCCGATCAAAATTGGCGAAATGCCCCCTCAAGTTCCATTTATTGTTGGGATCCATCAACCATTCCATCGTGAACTTGACATCGGCTGCGGTAAAGGGAGCGCCGTTATGAAACTTGACCCCCTTTCGAAGGGTGAAGCGCCAGGTCTTTTCATCCTGCAACTTCCAGGATACAGCCAGGCGAGGATAAATCTTTCCATCCGGGCCGAAGGTGACCAGGCCATCACAGATCTGACGCGCGATATTTCTCCCGACATCGATATCAATCAATGGCACCGGATCTAGACCGTTCACGTCCGTGTTGACCGCGACGGTTAAGGTCCCTTTCGGCTGAGCCGAAGCGAGTGAGAAAAGAAACAAGCATGTTAGAATTGTGAAAAAACCGATCCTCTTTTTCATCTTTGCTCCTCCTTTACCTATTTAGGTTATAATTCTTTCGTACACTTCCGAGATCATCTTGAGGTCGACCCTTAGACAAAGAGGCTTTTTTACATCATGGCCGGTCCCAGCGAATCACTTTCCCGGACTGCATGACGAAGAAAATCTCCCGAAGGGCTCGGATATCTTCCAGAGGGTTTTCCCTGACAGCGATCAGGTCTGCCTGGTACCCTGGTTGGACAGTGCCGACCTGCCCCTCAATCCCCATCAGTGTGGGGCCGTTGACCAAGGAAGCTTGAATTGCCTCGAGGGGCGACAGGCCGGCCTCCACCAAGAATTCAAGCTCTCGTACTGTCACATTTCCGGCTTCATCGGTATCTCCTGGAGGGAGATCCGTTCCGGCAACGACCCTTACCCCCTCCTGAATCGCTATTCGAACACTTTCCATATGACTGGAAGCGGCATCTCTAGCCTTCTCCATGGCCCAAGGCTCGAACCTATTCATCTTCATCCAATCCTGGCAATGGGTCACGCATAGCGTAGGGCAATAGTAGCCACCACTTTCCCGGATCGCCCGCGCCGTCTCGCGATTCAGATAGTATCCATGTTCGAAGGAACGAACTCCTGCCCTGGCTGCTTGAAAGATCGCTTTCCCGGATGCTGAATGGGCCGACACGTATGTGTTCTTGGAACGGGCTACCGTTACTACCGCTACCATTTCTTCGTGAGTCATCTGGAGTTGATCCAGATCCCCTTCCCGAACACTGAGGCCTCCCGTAATAAATATCTTAAGATGATCGGCTCCTGCAAAGAGCTGCTCCCGGGCTCTCTTCTCAAACTCCTGGGCTCCATCCGCTGAAACCGCTCCGACATCGTCACCCTGCCCCCCTGTCACTCGAAGGGCCTCCCGGGCGGCCAGGATCCGAGGTCCCTCGGCCCACCCCTTACGAATCATCGCCCGAAGATCGACATCCACCCCGTATCTCGTCCCCTCTGTCCTCACCGTGGTAATGCCGGCCTGTAGAGCATCGATCCCTCTTTTCAGGCAACGGAGCACGTGAACTGCTTTCCCTTCGTTCGGATCCACTTCGGAAAACGGGAATACATCTCCTAAGTGCACATGGCCATTGACAAGTCCTGGTAGAAGATACGCTCCTTCGAGATCGAAAACATCCTCTCTGTCTTCGGAGTCTCCGAACCCCACAATCTTTTCTTTTTCGATTGTAACGACAGTCTCCTGGATCAATCCCCGCGCCACATCGATAACCCTGCAATTTTCGAGAACCGCCATCATTTAATCCCGTGCTTTAGGGCTGGAACGTTCGCTTTTTTATAGAAGTTCAAGAGCCTCTCTGCCCGTCATGTTCATCCGAATCCCCCGTTGCCCTCCTGACCGGTTCACCTCTTTGACAATGCCCTCCAGCAGATCCGTGAGGGTGACGACTGGACTCCCTTGTTTTCCTCCCACTTTGGCCGCGGGGTAATTAAGTTTATCCATTCCGCCCACGTCAAAGGCACCACACCCAACCATACCCACATCAGTGACGATGGCTACAACATTGGCAATTCCAAGAGGGATGACATATCCATCTGCCACCTTTTGGGCAAGCGAAATTTTTTCATGAATCATCAGGAACTCCTTGGGCCCAGTCACCTCTTATAAGTTACACTCTCCTCTCCACCAAATCTTGTGGCCTCTTCAGGGAGCTCTACTCAAGCACGGCCGTCGCTTCAATTTCGACCAACCAATCGGGATTCGCAAGACCTGCAGCGACAACGGTCGTGGTCGCTGGAAAAGGCTCTGAGAAAAACTTCCGTCTCACCTCCATGACTTTCGAAAGGTATTCTCTGGAGGTCACGAAGACGACGATCCGGCAAACGTCTGCGAGGGTTCCACCGGCTTCTTCCACCAGGGTTTTGATGTTTTCCATAGCCTGAATCGCTTGAACCTCAATATCGCTTCTTCCCACCGTATTTCCATTCCGATCCATGGCCACCTGACCGGAGATGTGAAGAATCCTCTTTCCCTCAGACAGAGTAGCCAGAGAAATGGGTGCCGTGGTCTGCACCATTTTCGACGATCGAATCGCCTTGAAGGACATGGGCCTCCTCCTCACTTCGCCGTATACCCACCGTCTACGGGGATGTTGGTCCCGGTCACATAGGCCGAAGCATCGGATGCCAGAAATACGGTGATGCCCTTCAAGTCGGTATCGTTAGCCATGCGGCCGAGAAACGTCTGATGATTGTAACTTCTGACGAAGTCTTCTGCCATCGAGGGCCGCTGGAGACCGCCCGGGCTAATACAGTTGCATCGAATCCCCTTATCGCCATAGTAGCCCGCGATGAATCGAGTGAAATTGATCAGGCCCCCCTTGTGAAAAAAGTAGTCTGGGCTCCATGCGCTCACGGGTATTCCTTTAAGGCCCTTAAGATCTGGCCCGGTCATCCCCATGGTGGACGAGATATTGATGATCGATCCCCTCCTGTTTTCTGCCATGAAATCGGCCATGGCCCGTGTCATCATGAACAACCCCGTTGCGTTGATCCGCATACTCTCCCCAAAGGATGAGGCTTGATCTTCATTCCCTTTCATGGGCCTAGCGACAGCGTTGTTGACCAGGATATCCAATCGATGGCTTCGTCTCTTGATCTCCTCCTTTAAGGCCATGATCGAGGGTTCGCTCCCCTGGTCAACGGGGAGTGCAATCACCTTATATCCGAGACTCCGTTGCTCTGCTGCCACTGTCTCCAACGCCTCCAGGGTCCGCGAAGCAATATAGGTCTCTGCACCTGCTTCTGCCAATGCCGCCACAATCTGCCGGCCGAACGGGCTGGCTCCTCCTGTGACCAGTGCAACTTTCTCTTTCAGTACGAACATATCTAAAACCGTCATGGCGTGACCTCAGAACATGTTCCAAGCGTATTTCTTCACCGCTTCTTGATTCAACTCAATACCTAAGCCCGGACCTCTGGGTATCCTGATGTATCCTTCACGATCCACTGTGATGGGTTCTTTCAGCAACTCCCATCGCATCGGATAGTCCAGTTTCGCCTGCCATTCTGCAAAGACCGCATTGGGCGCTGCTCCCACGACCTGAAGCATGGAAGCCACATCGATGGGACTGTCTCCACAGTGGGGGCAGAGCATCTTTCCCCTCGACTCCGCAACCGCCGCTATTTTCATCGCTTCTGTGATCCCGCCGCAGTTCGGTATCTCAGGCTGAACATACTGGACACCTCCCTTCAGGATCAAATCGGCTGCCTCCCTCACCGTGAACTGGTGCTCTCCTGCAGCGAGTGGCACGGTCGTATGGCTTGCAAGTGTGGCCATGCTGTCGAAATCGTAGGAAAGGACAGGTTCCTCGAAAAAATAGACCTCATACTTTTCCAGCACCTTCGCAACGTTAAGCGCCCGGGCAAGACTGTACCTTTGGAACCCGTCAAACATCAGAACAGAATCATCCCCCACGGCCTCGCGTAACTGCTTCATCATTCTGTCCACTTGCGTGAGGTTTTTCATCTCGCCGTACCATTCTCCGAATTTGAACGCGGTGAATCCTCTGGCGGCATAGTCCTCGATCTTTTCGGGGTCCCCATGGCTTGCATAAGCCCTTATCTTGTCCCGGGCTCCCCCCAGGAGCTTATGGATAGGTTGATTGCACGCTTTTCCCATGATGTCCCACAAGGCAATATCGATACCGCTGAGAGCATAGCATTCCGCTCCTCGATGACCCCACGACAGAATGGCTGTCGGCCCGTTGAACAGTTTGTCCCAAATCCGATGGACATCGAAAGGGTCCTCACCGATCAGAAGCGGTTTCATCCTCTTCTCAATCATCATGGCGACTTCGGGGTGGCCGACCGTTCCACACTGTCCGATGCCTTTAATGCCTTCATCTGTTTCGATCTGAACAAGGAGGTAGGTCCGCGAAGGCAGCATCCAGTCACGGATTGGGCACTCCAGGCCGATCGGCTTCACATCGGTAATCTTCATTCTCGCTCCTCATCTCCTGTTACACGGGGCTCGGGCTCAATCCGGATCCGCCCTCGGTGTAGTCATTCAGATTGACCGCCTTCAGCCTCTCGATCTGCCCGACCAAGTCTTTGATCTGCGCGTCGAAAAGCCGTTTGCCTTTTTCCGGTGTTCCGAGCCTGGCATTCCCCATAATGCCCGACGGGCTAACCGATTTCGTTCGAGGGAGTCCGAAGGACGTCGTCTGACTGAGAATTTTTGACGTTTCAAAGATGAACAACCCAGAGGACGAAACAGGGATCTCCTGTTTTGCCCTATCCATCTTCACAAGTTCCGGAGCAATTGCCAGGATCATCGATGTCTCGCCCTCATCCGCATGAGCCCTCATCGTGTCTTCGAGAAGGCCTTCACATTCTTTGGGGAGGTGACCGGGATAGACTTGACCAATGATGGTATCCCTTAGTTCGTTCTTGACTTTCACGATGGCGACATCCAAGGTGGCATTGTTTCCGCCGTGACCGTTGACGATCAGGATCTTCTTGAAGCCGTGATAGGAGAGGCATCGGCATACGTCGGCAACCACCTGAATCAGCGTTTCGGGCCGAAGCGTCACCGTTCCCGGGAAGTCGATGTGGTTCAGGGAAACCGCGTATTTTATGGCCGGCGCAACCAGAACATTGCATTTCTGTGCGGCCTTCTCGGCCAGATACTGAGCGATCATGTAGTCCGTTCCCACGGGCAGATGAGGGCCGTGTTGTTCAATCGATCCGACAGGCAAGAGGATAAGGTTTCCATTCACCAAGTAGTTCTCGACATCTTTCCAACTCAGGTCTTCGAGCAACACCGTTCCCATCCTATCATCTCCTCTGGGCAGAACTACGGGTGATTCTCGAATGCCTCCAGAACCCCCCCTTTCCGAAGCCTGTCCACCCGTGGCTGAAAATATGATCACCTCGCGACGGCTAATCTGTGACGCTGAGCCGCCACAGGGTCATGAGCTCATCCCCTGGGGCC
>Ga0154686_1002_pt1 | contig 7941 bp, 7 predicted proteins | sample Rifle2008BG13ft_FD_116115 | JGI IMG/M metagenome (GOLD analysis project Ga0154686, IMG submission 116115) | Deltaproteobacteria bacterium RBG_13_53_10 | reverse complement strand
GGCGGCTGCACGTTCCTCGACGTACCGGCCTTCCACCTGGTTCCGGTATTCCCGGGCCCTCTGGATATCGAGATTTCTTTCTGCGGCGATACTGAGAGCCTCGTCGAGTGTCAAAACCTTCACGTTATTGTCTTGTCCTAAGACCGTCACGGGAAGAAAGGTGAGAATCGAGGCGATAAGGAAGGATGCCGCACAAAAGACCCTTGCGGGGTACCTGATAAGGGCAACCGTTCTATTCATCTATGAAACCTCCTTTTTTATAGCCCAACGTCTTCGGATCCAGTTGCTGAAGTCGTCGAGCAGTGCATACATGACCGGCACAACGAGCAGGGTCAAAAAGGTGGATGTAATGAGGCCCCCAATGACTGCGCGGGCCATGGGAGCGCGCATTTCCGCTCCTGCACCGAGGGCCAGGGCAAGGGGAACCATCCCAAAGATCATCGCGAGCGTCGTCATCATGATGGGACGCAGCCGTGTTCGGCCTGCGGTGATGATGGCCTCTGTGCGGTTCATTCCGCGGGAACGCAACACCTTCGCAAAATCGACGAGGAGGATGGCATTCTTGGTGACGAGCCCCATCAGCATGATCAGTCCGATGAGGGACATCATGTTGATGGTGTCGCCGGTGAGCAGCAGCATCCCGGTCATCCCGAGGAGCGAGAGGGGCAGGGAGAGCATAATCGAGAGCGGGTCAATAAACGATTCGAATTGTGCTGCCAGGATGAGATAAACCATGATGATCGCCAGGACCAGGGCCTCCGCCATATACCCGAAGGATTCCACCATCTGTTCCGCCTCGCCGGACAGGACGAGTCGGTATCCCGGAGCCATGCTGATCGTGCTGGCGGCTTGCCCGATCTTCTGCATGGCCGTGCCGAGAGGGAGATTATCCAGGTTTGCCGAAATGACCACCTGGCGGGTCAGGTCCTGACGGTTGATCTCCGAGGGAGTGGGTCGCATATCATAAGAAACGAGTTCACCCAATGGGATTAGGGTGAGATTGGCGCCCGGTCTCTGGACAGCCAGCCTGAGCCTCTCCACGTGCGAGAGATCCTGTCTGAGGCTGAGGGGGAGCCTGACCCGAACATTGACCGCATCGCCGTCTTCATCTTCGTACGTGGTGACAGCCTGTCCGCCAATCAGGGCTCCGACCGTTCGTGCGATCTGAACGGTCATGACGCCTGCGTCCGAAGCCCGCTGCCGGTCCACAGTCAGGCGGTACTCAGGGATGTCTTGTTCCAGGGTCACCTCAAGATCGACGATCCCTGGAATCCCGTAGATCTTTTCTTTTAAGGCCGCCGCATAGTGCTTCAGGAGGACAATATCATCCCCCCGGATGTTGATCAGAAGGGGCTTCCGGGTGTCAAGCCTTCCGGCCTCGCTGATGAACGGAAGGATGCCGGGGATGACCTGGAGACGGTTACGGATCCCCTCTTGAATCTGCTTCTGAGACCGTTTTCGATCCTTGAGGTCAACAAGCTTGACATAAACCACGGCATCGCGCACGGTACCCTGGTCGCCCGCCCCGACGGTGGAATAGGTATGCTTGATTTCAGGCATTCCTTTCAATGCGCTCAGGACAGCGTCCACCCGTCCTCGGGTTTCGTCAATGGAGGCGTCCGGCGAAGTCTTGAAGTTGATCTGAAGCTCTCCCTGATCGTATTGGGGGAAGAACTCTTTTTGAAGAACCGCGAAGGCAACGAGCCCCCCCGCAAGAGAGAGGAGTGCCAAGAAAAGGGTAATCTTACGATGTCTCAGGACCCAGGCGATGACGGCCCGGTATTGATCCGCCGTGCGGTCAAACCAGTCATTGAATCGGTCGAGAGCCCGGGCGACAAGGTGCCTTTTCCCTTTCCTTTCAATATCAGGGTCAACCCATCGGGAAGAAAGCATCGGGTCCAGGGTGAAGGAAACAAAGAGCGAGACGAGCACTGCAAAGGCTACGGTCATGCCGAACTGGAAGAAGAACCGGCCGACGATCCCTTTCATGAAGGCGACCGGGACAAAGACAGCGATAATGGACAGAGTGGTTGCGAGTACGGCAAGTCCGATCTCATTCGTCCCCTCCCGTGCCGCCTCAAAATGGTCCTGGCCCTGCTCAAGGTGACGGACGATGTTTTCCCGGACAACGATCGCGTCGTCGATGAGAAGTCCGATGGCGAGCGAAAGGGCCATCAGCGTCATGACGTTGAGTGTCATCCCGAGAAAGTTCATGGCGATAAACGAGGAAATGACGGAGATCGGGAGGGTCAGGCCGGTGATCACCGTTGAGCGCCACGAATTGAGAAATAAGAAGACGATAAGGATGGTGAGAATTCCACCGAGGATGAGTGTCTCCTGAACATCCCGCACAGAGTCCCGGATCATGATCGACCCGTCACGCACCATGTCGATCGTCGTTCCCGGAGGGAGTTCAGGCTGGAGGCGACCCATCTCCTTCTTGACCATGTCAACGGTCTCAACCGTATTGGCCCCGGACTGCTTCAGAATGTTGAGGGCGACCGCCTGGATCCCGTTGACGTAGGCGAGCGAGCGCTGTTCTTCGATGCCGTCTGTTACGTTGGCCACCTCCGACAGCAGGACAGGTCGGCCATTTCGCTGTCCGATGACCATCGTTTTGAAGAGGTCAACCGCTAGAGGTTTTCCGGAAATCCGGAGAGGATATTCGACCCCGTTTCGATTCAATCTGCCGAGGGGGGTGTTCACATTTTCTGACTGGAGGCCTGCGATGACCTCATCCACACCCATTCCAAGGGCCTCGAGACGGGACGGGTTGATATTGACGTTGACCTCCCGCTTCGACTCCCCGACGACCTCCACTTTTCCCACGCCGGAGATGTTTTCGAAACGGCGTTTGACTTTCTTGTCGACCAGGGTCGTCAATTGCTGGGGTGCAAGGCCTTCTGAACGCACGGCAAGGGAGACGATGGGCATGGCTGAAAAATCGAGTTTCTGGATGATCGGCTCGTCAATCCCTTGGGGGAGGTCTCCCCGGATGGCGTTGATCTTCGCCCGGGCCTCCTGGGAGGCCTCGTTGACTTTGACTTCGAGTTTGAACTCAATGACAACGGTGGATACACTCTCGCGAGATGTGGAGATGACGTGCTTTACCCCGGAGATGGGATTAACCGCTTCCTCGATCCGTTTCGTTATCTCACGCTCCACCGTCTCAGGCGATGCACCGGGGTATTTTGTGACGATGGAGACGATGGGGATCTCCACATCGGGAAACATATCAATGGCCAGGCGGCGGTAAGAGAAGATGCCAAGGGTGACCAGTGCGAGCATCATCACGGCGGCGAAGATCGGGCGTTTGATGGAGACGTTAGAAAGGAACATCGCGTCACCCTCCGTTGACCTGGGTGACGTTCACGCGGTCACCGTCTTTAAGGTTGAATGCGCCGCGGGTGACGACGGGATTCCCGGGGGCAAGACCCGAGGTGATTTCGACAAAGTCTCCCATGACGCTCCCGGTCTGGACGGTCCTGCGGTTGACCACGTCTCCGTTCACAACAAAGAGGTCACCCTTTTTCGCGGCCACATCCCACGAGAGGAGCGCAGCCCTCGGGACGCTCAGGATGTTGATTCTCTTTCCTGTAATGATCCTCCCCTTCACAAAGAGTCCGCCTTTCAATTCCTCATTCGCATTTTCAACTTCAGCCACCACCTTCAGCGACCGGTCTGACTCGGTCACAACGGGATTGATGAACATCACTTTTCCTGTGAAGGTCTTTCCAGGGATGGCATTTGTTGAAAAGGTCAGGGGTTGTCCTGCGCGTACGGCTTCCATTTCCGAGGAAGGAACGGTGACGGTTAATTCGAGAATCCGGGTGTTAATGATGCGGAAGATGGGTTTTGCGCCTGGTTCTCCAACCAGGTCTCCCACATTGTTGTTTCGCAGGGAGACAACCCCGTCGATAGGAGAAGAGATGACGGTCTTGGATAAGCTCGTCTGGGTCTGCTGAATATCCTCCTCCGCAACGTTCAACTGGGCCTTGGCGGCTTCAATGCGTGCGGCAGAGGCCTCCTTTTCCGTCGTTCCCTCGTCAAGGTTCTGCTGTGTGACAAGACCAAATTCTTTGAGTTTGAGGAGCCGCTGGTATTCCCGTTCCGCCCGTTTTCCAGCGACCTCTGCCTGGAGAAGGTTTGCCTTTGCGGTCTCAAGGGCGGCCTTGGCCCTCTGAACGATGATTTGTAATTCGCGGGTATCGATCTTTGCAAGGGGCGTGCCCTTTTTCACCCTGACCCACTCCGTCACATAGACGTCGGTGACGATTCCAACGTACTCTGACCTGACATCCGCGGTGAACTTGGGCAAGAGCGATCCCACGACGTCAACACCTTCGGTGAGGCTCGTCGTGACGGCCTTTGTCACGTCGACAGCCACGGGTGCTCGGCCTGTGGGCTTTTCTTTTTCGGTCTGACTGTTCCCCTGGCCGGAACATCCCGCGGACATGATGATCCAAAGGGCAAGGATGACCCCTGCGGCTATTCTTCCTTTCATGTCTTCCTCGCTTTCTCTTTAGTTTTCCCTGCGGACATCCCCTTGAGGAGGAGATGGAGAATCCGGGCAAGTTGCTTCCGATCAATTGCCGATTCCGGGTGACAGAGTTGAGTCTCCATGGCGACGTTGATGATCCCGACGATGGCCCACATCCTGTCGTCCGTGTTTCCGCTCTCGAGTTCTCCCTGGCGAACCCCTTCCTTGACGAGGTTTCGGATAACGTCATGAAACTTGAAGTGATAGGTGTCAAAGTCAAAAAAGGGGGCTCCCTGGGGTGGACCGTAATAAATGGAGTACATCAGCCTGGCGACTTTTATATTTTCGAGAAAGAGGGTGAATAACTGATCCGAAAGACGAAGTATTCTCTTGGTGGCGCTGCCTCGCTCACCGCGGGAGGCATCGAGAAGGGCGTCAAACCTTGCGTAGGGTTGACGGATCAGTTCAAGATAGATGCCTTCCTTGTTCCGGAAGTAGTAATAGAGAACCGGTTTGGTCACCCCTGCGGCTGTTACGATCTCACGGACCGTTGTCGAGGCGTAACCCTTTCGGGTAAACAGTTCCGTGGCTCCGGCGAGAAGTTCTTCGCGGACCGTGGCCTCGAGCGGTTCAGACGGGGTTCCCACAGTCACGATTTACGCACCTCCATTGGGATGTTGTCCATGACGACCCATGCTGCTTACCTACCGGTAATTAAGTTAAAGTATAACGAGGTGGGGGGCATCCTGTCAAGGAAGAAAAGAGGGAACCAAGAGATCTCTGAAATCAAGGCACCTTGACAAAAGGGACCCTGCGGCTTAGGCTTTAAACATCGTATGGCCCGTTTCGGAGCGGCAAGCATCTCAACGACCACCATGAAAGGTATGGCCTAAAGAGTACAGGCGGGTTAGCATGCGTCGTTATCTTACGTTTGCAAACATCAGTTTAGGCCTTCTGATGGCCTCCCTGGATATGACGATGGTGGCCGTTGCATTTCCCCATCTGACGAGAGATCTGGGGGGCAATATCCTGTGGACGGCATGGACGATCTCCATTTACACGCTTGCAATGACGATGGTCATGCCTCTGGCGGGGAAATTGAGTGACAGTCTCGGCCACAAGAGGATCTTCCTGTCGTCGATGGCGCTTTTTACGGTCAGTTCTATTCTGTGCGCCCATGCACCGAATATCTATACCTTGATCATCCTCAGGTTTTTCCAGGGAATTGGAGGCGGGAGTTTTCTTCCGGCAGCGACGGGAATTGTGAGCGATCTGTTCCCCGAGAACCGGAAACGATCCATCGGTCTGTTGTCGAGTGTGTTCCCCGTGGGAGGAATCATTGGCCCGAACTTGGGGGGATGGATCGTTGAGCGATACTCCTGGAGATACATCTTCTATATTAATGTGCCTATCGGCATCGTTCTCCTTGTCTTCGGATGGATGTTCCTCAAAGGACCGAAGTCATTGGTCCGTCTTCGAATAGACTATAGGGGGGTCGCCATCTTCATGGGGGGGATGTTTGTCTTCATGCTGGGTCTCAACCACATTGCGGAGCCTACCCCTTTTTTCACGCGTTCCCTGGCTGTCGTCTTTCTCATTATCGGAATCGCTTTGGTCTGGCTCTTTGTACGCCATGAAAAAACGTCGTCTCATCCTATCCTGGACACCACACTGCTCAAATCAAAACCTTTTTTAGCAGCAAACCTTTTCAATCTCCTTGTGGGGGCGACCTCGTTCGGGGTGTTCTCTTTTATCCCGCTCTATGTCGTCTCGGTTTATCAGTTGTCGACGCTGAGCAGTGGTATGATCTTAACCCCCAGATCTATCGGAGGCATTGCCGGGGCGGCCATCACGAGCTTCCTTCTTTCACGATGGGGATACCGGAAGCCGATGATATGGGGTTTGAGCATCGCCTCCGTGATTACCATTGTGCTTGGGCAGGGCCTCCTATCCTCTAACACGGTGGAGATCATTGTCGGGAAGATTCCCTTTCTCGCCCTTCTCATGCTGATTTCTGGAATAGGCGTGGGGACGATGATGCCTCCCTCCAACAATGCTTGTATCGAGTTGATGCCCGACAAGGTGGCAACAATCACGGGACTCCGTGGCATGTTCCGGACGGTGGGGGGAATACTGGGTATCTCACTCATTACAATGATCCTGCATCTGAGTTCTGACCCCATTGTGGGGTTTAAGATTGCCTTCACCTCTTTTGGCTTGGGAATGTTTCTTGGGCTTCCTTTGATATTCATGATGCCCGATGGAAGGGAAAGAGAATAAGGTTACATAGAAAATAAGAACTCTTTCGGATTTTGGATTGCGGAATAAGAGGCAAAACGAAGACAGAAAAGAAATAGAGTTTTGTGAGTCGATCAAGGAGGAACCTGCAGGTGGCGAGAATCGAATTCTACAAAAAGAGAGACGAAGCGTGGCTGCTCGATCCGAAAGAACACTTTGCAAGAAAGAGCCGCTCTTTTGAGTTGAGGAGGGATTTTCTGACGGGACATACGTCACGAATCCTTCCTTTCCGGTTCAAGATACCCGAAACAAGCATCGATGCTGAAATGCTGGAGGCCTCCAAAAAAAGTTGCCCCTTCTGTCCCGAGAAGATACCCTCTTTAACGCCCCGGTTTGTTCCAGAATTAGCCTCCGAGGGAAGAATTCATAAGGGAAGAGCCTCCCTGATCCCCAACTCCTATCCTTATGCCCGTTATAGCTGGGTGGTTATCCTTTGCGAGGAACATTTCTTATACCTGGATCAGCTTTCCACGGAGATCTTGAGGGACGCTTTTTCGTTGGCACAGGACGGCATTGAAAGGGTGAAGAACCAGGAAGTTGGGTACGACTACTGCTCGATCAATTGGAATTATCTCCCCCAATCGGGGGGAGGGCTCTTTCATCCTCACCTGCAGGTTGTCGTGGAGGAAACGCCCACGGTCTCCCACCGAAAGGTGATCGATGGACTGAAACAGTACCAGGCGAAATGGGGCGAGTGCTTCTGGATTGATTGGCTTTCGGAGGAATTAAGAGTTCAGGAGAGATATATTGGCAACCAAGGGGATATCTATTTTTTGACGGCTTTTTCTCCCCTTGGAGTTTTGGGGGAAATCATGATTCTCTTCAGTCACCGGTCTTCCATACTGGAGTTCACGCTCAAGGACTGGGAGGACTTTTCTGAAGGACTTAAGAAAATATTTGGATTTTTTGAGAGGACACACGTCCACAGTTTTAACTTGTCACTTTTTTCAGGAGGTGGCGAAAGTGTCGAGTCACGGGTTTATGGTCGCCTCTGCCCAAGGATATCCATCCCCCCGTGGAATACGAGCGACATCAACTACTTTGAAAAACTCCATGACGAGGTGATCTGTGTCATCCCTCCCGAAGAGATGTGTGGATGGATGAAGCCGTTCTTTCTGTCTGACCGGGAGGCTGCTGGAAAGAAGACTTAGGCGTGCCCCGGG
>Ga0154686_1255_pt3 | contig 8103 bp, 5 predicted proteins | sample Rifle2008BG13ft_FD_116115 | JGI IMG/M metagenome (GOLD analysis project Ga0154686, IMG submission 116115) | Deltaproteobacteria bacterium RBG_13_53_10 | reverse complement strand
CACTGATGTTGCGGATGATTGCCAATTTGCACAGCACCCCCTCCGGACCCATAATGGGTGTGTCGGAGATATCATAGGTTCTGCCGGTTTTCGAGGAATACCACTCCCATCGGACCGTTTTCCCGGCAAACACCTCTTTCTTCTTGCACCACGAACATTCCCCAGGGAGGTCATGGAAGTATCCATGACACGTGCGTCCTTTGACCGGACCAAATTCTTTCTCAATCACGGGATTAACATACAGGATCTCATTCTGCTGGTTCACAATGTAAACGCCATCGTTCATGGAATCCAAAATCCCATTGAGTTTATTCCTCTCACGCTGTAGGGCTTCCTCCGCCTTCTTGCGCTCGGCCATTTTTTCCTGCCAGCGCATGACCTCTTCCTCTGCCTTTAATTTCATCCGTTCATTACGGAGGATGAATGTGGAACCGAGCGCAAGGGCCACAACGACGATCCCAATGAGGAACAGGTGCTCCCTTAGACTTTTCTTCACAAAACCTGTCACCCTATCGTAGGGAGTATTGACCACGACAACCCAGGACACATCCTCGAACTCCATCGGAGTAAAGGCAGCGATCTTTTTAGGATGGTTCTCTATTTTATAGTCTACGGTGCCCTGTCTTTTTAATAAAATCTCTTCAGTGTAGTTGAAAGAAATGTGACACGAACGGCAGCTTCCCTCTCGTTGATAAATATTCCGGAACACCATCTCGGGGTGCTCGGGTTGGAACAGGAGCGTCCCATTCTTGTCCATGATCCAGATTTGATCAAGATTCATTTTGGGGTCTGCAGAGCCTAATTGGTCGGCGAGAAATTCTTTCATATCCAACGTAAAGGCCAGGACGCCAGCAAAATTTCCATTCGACTTAGGACGCTTGGAATCTGTAACTTCTCGATATAGGGGGACGGCAAGGATAAACATAAGAGATTGTGTTTCGGTAATGACGGGGGTTAGTGAGATCTTGCCCTTGCTTTCACTTTTTCGTGCCCAGGCAAAGATCTCACCCTTGCTTCTTTTCAAGTCGATGTTGTTCGGATCTGTGGAGTAGACGAGGGTTCCCGATTCGTTATGTAGAGAAACCGCTTTCACATAAACCTTCGCTATTTGTTTAGCGTAGGCTTCGATATCTGACCTCTGTTGCGCGGTATTGCCGTTTTGAATAGATGGAAATGACGCGACGGCTCTCAGCCCTCGTGAACGAGCCTGGATATAGAATTGGATCTGGTTCGAAAGATGTTTGGCGTACGAGAGTTGACCCCTCTGAAACTGCGAGAGGACTTCCTTGATGCCTTCATAATGGAGGTGGAACACGAGAAGAGAAACAACCCCCAGCAGGAAAGCCGCCAATGCAATAAGGACCCAATTTCGTGTCATCGTTCTTCTTGAGAAAGTGCGATCCACTTGAACGCACATGACCTTGCCATATCTTCCCAGATATGGGTAAGATGCTATTTTAATCTACTAAAAGTCTCTAAAGAAGTAAATAGGTTAACTTCATTCTTTTCTATTGCAGGGAGACCCAGGGAGCGGTGCCTCGGTTCTGGGACAGAAACGGGGGCCGACACTTGAATGGATGGGTTCCTGAGAGCAAAGCGTGTACAGGAGGTTTTGAACAAAACGGATCCGTTGATACGATAGGGTTTCACTGACGAGAAGATATCCGAGAAAAATCCTCTTTGTCGGGGATTTTCCTTCATGAGAAGATCAAAAATGCAGATGATCTCTATGCCTTGCTCTGCTTTTTCAGTTCCCTGATGTTCAGATCATGCTTCTTGAGGATGTCATAGAAATCTGTCCGATGCTTTCCTGCAAGCTTCGCGGCCTGGCTCACATTGCCTTGGCAGAGTTCCAAGAGATGGATAAGATAGGCCTTTTCAAAGGCATCTCTGGCCTCTTTGAGAGATTTCATGGCCTGCTGAGGGGCGGTCACCTTTTTCTGGAGAACAAAGTCCTCCGTGATGAAATCCTGTTCGGCCATGGCCATGGCATATTCGATGGTGTTTTCCAACTCCCGGACATTGCCCGGCCAATCGTGGAGGAGTAACTTCTGCATGGCCATCGGCGTTAACCCTTTCACTTCTTTGTTCATCTGCTGTCCGTATTTCTTTACGAAGTGCTCTACGAGAACGGAGATGTCCTCTTTCCTCTCCCTCAAGGGAGGAAGGAGGATGGGAATGACATGGATTCTGTAAAAGAGGTCCTCCCGAAAAAGGCCCTGCCTCACATGATCCTCCAGATCTTTATTGGTTGCGACGATTAACCGGACATCCACTTCCACTATTTTTTCGCTGCCCACAGGATAGAATTTTCGTTCCTGAAGCACCCGGAGTACCTTTGCCTGGACCCCAAGCGACATATCCCCAATCTCATCCAGGAAAAGGGTGCCCTCGTGAGCCTGAGCAAATAATCCCCTGGCGCTTCGGATGGCTCCGGTAAACGATCCCTTCTCGTGGCCAAAGAGTTTGCTTTCCAATAATGTCTCAGGGATCGCGGCACAGTTGATGGCCACAAAGTCTTTGTCTTTTCTTTGGCTGGCCAGGTGAATGGCTTTGGCGATCAGTTCCTTGCCTGTGCCGCTTTCTCCGTGGATGTAGACGGTTGATTCCGTTCTGGCAACCCGATTGACCACCTCGAGAATCTCCTGCATCTTCTCGCTCTTGGCCACAATGTTGCCCCATCCGTATTTCTCGTCCAAAAGGCCCTTCAGTCTTCTGATCTCCGTGGTCAGCCTCCGGTTCTCCAGGGCCTTTTCAATCTCCAGAAGGAGATCCGGGGTGTCAAACGGTTTGGTCAGGTAGCTGTAAGCCCCCCTTTTTATGGCGTGCACGGCACTTTCAATGCTTCCGTGACCGGTAAGGATGATCACCGGCATGTCAGGGAGGATGAGGTGAAGCTCCTCCATCAGCGAAATCCCATCTCCGAGTTCGAGCTGAAGATCAACGATAGAGAGATCAAACACATCCCCCTTGACCGCTTCGATGGCGCTTTTTTCGTCGAAGGCGGCCGTCACCTCATGGTTGGCCGATTCAAGCGTCATTTTCAATAACTCAACGAGATTTCTGTCATCATCCACGACCAAGATCTTTGTAGGAGACATACCTTACTTCGCTTTCTCTCTCTTCTTTTGTTCAATCTCGAGGTCGATCTCTTTCGACTTTTCAATCGTCTGATTTAATTTTTCAATGGTTTGGTTGAACTTCACATTTTCCTCGAGCACTCCTATCCAGACGTTGGCTTGCTCCACCAGAGGGCTATGGGGGTGATCCGTCACCAGTTTCTTAAAAAAAACGAGAGATTTCCCATAATCTTTCTTTGGATTCCCAGGATGAGCACAGATCAGCCCCATGTTGAAAAGGGCCTCGTCCGCCAGACGGGTGCTGCCAGAGAGGGATAGGACATTCTGGTTTTCGTTGAGGGCCCCCTCGTAATCCCCTTGAACAAGAAGTTTATGACCGTTGAGAAGATAGTGACGAGCTTCCTTCTCCTCTGAGTCCTTTTTGAGTTCTCCGAAGCGACCGCAACCCAAAAGAGAAAGGAAGATCATGCAGGCAATACAAAAATGAATGTGCTTCCCTGCCCTGATTTGCTTTCTGCCCATACCCTACCACCATGCGACGTGATGATCTCCTTGACCAGGGCCAAACCCAGCCCGGTTCCCTTCACGGGGTGTGACCCTTTGGGGGTTACCTGCCGATACTTGTCAAAGATGCTGGATAGATTCTCGTCAGGTATCCCAGGGCCTGTATCTGCCACCGAAACACTCACCCCTCTCATCCCTCCATCCGTGGGTTGAGCAGAGAGCGTCACCCGGCCCCCCGCAGGAGTGAACTTTACGGCGTTTCCGATCAAATTCCTAAGGGCTTGGAGGATTCTCTCGCCGTCCATCTCAAGAAGGGGCAAGGCTTCCATCGTCGTTCTACTCAGATTAATTTTCTTTGCTTCGGCGAGAGGCTGCATCTCCTTGATCGCCTGGTCAATCAGAGGCGAAATATTTTTTTTCTCAAGACGATAGGTCATCATTCCAGCTTCCATCTTGGACAGGTCCAGCATGGAATTGACCAGTTCAAGCACACGGGTGCTCTCCTCGCTGAGGATTGCCAGAAGTTTCTTCTGCTTCTCCGTGGACGTCCCTTCTGATTTCTCAGGCAGGAGCTGAATCCCCATTTTTATCGTAGAGAGAGGGTTCCGCAATTCATGGGACATGGAGGAGAAAAAGTCGGACTTCATCTTGTCCAACTGTTTCAATTTGTCGCACATGAAATTAAGGGCCTGTGCCAGTTCCGCCACCTCCGGCGGAGAGGAGAGGTGAAGGTCATCCCCGAAATTTCCTTTGGCGATCTCTCGGGTCTTCTTCTTCATGATGGCGATGGGTCGGGTGATGCTGCGTTGAATTAAAAAAGAGAGGACAAAGCTGAAAACAAGGAACCCTCCAGCCATCGCCATGGCTATCTTGCGTGCATGGGTTCCCGCCTCGTACAATCTCTCTATCTCCTCATCGGTAGTGTGCTGACTGTAAAGCTTCACTTTCTCAAGCTCCTCGATGAGCTCATTTGCGATCCGTTCCTTTTCCTCTTTGTACCACTGTTGCGGGTATCGGTTGCCCACCTGCAGATGTTTCGCTTCTTCTTCAACGAGGGATTGGTACGTGTGATAAGACTCCTTCGCGCTGTTCAGAGACCGTCTCACCTGGGAGGAGCGTGCGAGGCGTAAGGCTTGCTCCGCATATTGATCGAAATCGCTTTTGAGACGCATAAATTGGACGTAAAAGGCAGCGTCCTTCGTAACGACGAATTTCCTTTCGTATCGGATCTGGGATAAAACAGTGTCGGTGAGCTTCCCCGTGTAGTCGATCAACCGGTTATTGCTCATTAGGACAGAATAGGTCACCTCACTGAATTCGCCCATCTGCACAATGGTGTAGAAACTCAGTATGATCACTAGAATAAAGATGGTGAGGTAACCAAAGACTAATCTGGAAAATATAGTCAACTTTTTCCCTCAGCGTTTCATCAGTTGGATGCGTCGGTGCAGGGGGGAGACAAATATCTCCCGACTCAAGAAGGACCTTCGAATTGCTGTATTGGATTCACCCGAAAATTTAACATATTTTCCGGGTCCAAGCAATCATCCCCCGAACCCCTGCCATCCTTCTATCAATTTGTTGACGTTGATCCTTGTTTTGAATTGAGACCGTAAAGCGGTCAATGGAGAGGGACTGGCGGTTCATGTCACCCGTAGGCAACCCTTCAAACCCACACTGAAAAAACAGCTTGAAAACCCTCGTTGAAGAGGAGAGGGGGGTGAGGAAGGTGTGAAAAAAATCCAGGATTCACATCCCGGGCTGCATTCTCCTGATAATTTCACACCTTCTCAGGGATTCCTATATTGCCCAACATCCACCCACTCCGCCAGCATAGACGCATAATCTGGCTCCAGGTGCAAGGTCGAATAAAGAAAGACGGTGCCCTCTGAGGTCGTGGTCTGGGCAATGTCCTTATACTGATCTTCCTCTTTCATTTTCTGCAGGCATGTTGAGATTTCTTCTTCGGTCAGGTCAAAAGGCTCGTTCTTGAATGTGTCCATGCGAATGGGACGAGGATAGACCTTGGAGTTTTCCCGGACGGTCTCGGCGATCAGCAAAAGAGGATTTCCTTCCTTTCGCACGAGAAGTCTGGCGTATGCATCACTCATGACCTGTCCGGAGTAGTACCGTGGAAGACCATCGTGGCCAGGGATCTCTTTCAGGTCCTCGTTTCGTTCCATCATTTCTTTGATGATCGATTCGAGTCCCTCTTCGGAGGGGCCGCCCTTGCCGGGCTCCGGCACATTTTTTTCTCGAAGGGTCTGAAAGATCTCTTCTGACAAGACAAGCTTCCCGGCTTCACTCCTTTTTCGAATCATGCCTGCAGCCCATTGATACGGGGTTTCGCGTTCCTGCGCTTCCTTGCCGATCACATCGGTCTTTTCGGGTTTCATCTCTCCGTCTCCCTCGCTTCGTGTCTTGGAAAAAAAGAAGGGGGCAAAAAAACCAGCCCCCCCCTCTGCCTTATCGAAAACCCATCAGGGCAACAGATTTTTCTTGCCCAGTTCTTCCCCTACTTTTGCGAGCCCCACCTTTTTGTAGGCCTCCGCAGTAGGAGCTCCGGTCGCCTTATCCCAACCCATCACGTCGTAGTACATATCCATCGCCAGTTTCATATCGTCTTTGTCCAGATGGAGGGTCCCCTTGGTGTAGACAGGTCTATCCTTTTCGTCGTGGAAGACCCAGTCGGGGATAGTATCGTGCTGAGTCTTCATCTCCTTGGTTCCCATGTCGCGAATCGTGAGAGCGCGATGCAGCAGGAAGATCCGCTCACCAGCCAAGTCTAACTCCTCTCGGCCCTTATTGTCGCCGGTGGCCAGCGTGTAGAGCATTGATTCAATGGAGTCGTCCCCTTTGTAACCACGTTCCCTCAGAGGGGAGGCCGCCCAGGGGCCCATCCAGTTACAGATGGATAACGAATCATGAAGCTCTTTCCGGATGAGTGACCATTTCGCCATCCTCGCTTTGCCAATATTCATTGGGGTATAGGCTCCCAGTGTATCGACGGCGTCCGGCGTGCCCCAGATGTCTGCTGCCAACCGTTTCTGGACCTCTAAGGGCAAACCATTGCGAGTGAAATTCGTGTGGGAATGGCATTGTGGATCGCGGTTATACTGGGTGTTGAGGATCACACCGCACTGGCCAACCTCCTCGCTGGAGTGGTGCTTGGGATGGCCCATCTTCCAGTAATTGAGTCCGTGACTCGCCTTCCATTCTCCCTCAGAGAGACCCCACTTCTCCAGGAGGTAGCCTGTACCCAGGCCGAGGATCGTCCCCAGTTCGCCCTCTTTCATAGCGATCCTGGGAAGGATCTCAAACAGGAAAGAGGGATCCCCTTTCTCATACTTGGCCCAGGAGTAACTCTTGAATTCTTTCTCAGAAATCTTGCTCTTGATGGTCCCCTCATAATAGAGCTTGACGAAGTCGCGCTGCAACTGGCTGTAGTTGCACCAGGTACCGTAGTCATCGGCCATGTGCATTCCGACCATACAGGCCTCGAGGTTGCCCTGTCCTCGGGGACCATCCGGGAAGCTCTTGAAGAAGGAACGGCCAAAATTCAATCCGCCGCAGGTGTTCATGCCCGTTTCGGGAATGCCGTACTTGGCTGCTACAGCGGGGACTTTGATCATGGTGTGGCAGCGAATGGGGCAGCCTGTGCAGCCGTTTCCCCTGACCGTATACTGCCAGGCAATGTTGCCCAAATAGTATGCGGAGTTGGTGGTCCGGTAAGCGATCCGGTTGAGGTCGTGAGGATCGCAGGTGCCCGTGTCGATGACCGGGTTCGAGGCCCCCCACTTGCGGCCCTTGGAAGCGACCCAGCGCGTCGGCGAGGAATACTCAGCCCATGGTTGGGGAGAGTTGGGGACCACGTGCTGGTTGTTGGACCCAAGAAGAGAAAGATGATACTTAACCAGCTTTTCCCACTCATCCCTTTTTCCCGCAATTCTGACGCTGCCTGTACCCCTGACGGCAATCGCCTTCAGGTTCTTCGAGCCCATCACCCCGCCCCCACCCCCAGCGGAGTGAGAGTAGGAATTCATGATCACCGACATGGGAACCATATTCTCGCCGGACTGGCCGATGGCGGCCACCACCACTTCAGGCCCCATCTCCTGGGAGATCTCAACTGTCGCCCGTCGAATGCCCTGGCCCCAGAGGCGGCGGGCATCCTTGATCTCCACCTTATCGTCCCTGATGGAAAGCCAAACCGGCTTGTCCGCCTTGCCCTCGATGATGACGGCATCGTACCCGGCGTACTTCAGCTCGGCGGCGAACTGGCCGCCCATATGTCCGGTGGCAACCAGGGGCATGGGCCATACCGTAGGGGAAATCGTCGTGATCGCTGTCCGACCATTGCAGGGTGCTCCTGTGCCTGCAAGAGGTCCCACCCCAAAGATGATCTTGTTTTCCGGATCATATGCCTTTGTCCCGGCTTTCACCTCATCCCAGAGGACCTTGTAACCAATCCCTGTTCCACCCAAAACATCCCTGTACTTCTCCACAGTATCTTCTTTCG
>Ga0154686_1158_pt9 | contig 8245 bp, 10 predicted proteins | sample Rifle2008BG13ft_FD_116115 | JGI IMG/M metagenome (GOLD analysis project Ga0154686, IMG submission 116115) | Deltaproteobacteria bacterium RBG_13_53_10 | reverse complement strand
CTGAAAAAGGTAGCCGCTCTACATTTTTTCCGATATCCCCCCGTCCGGTCTTTGGGCCTTGGATTTTTTCACACCTTCTGAGGGGATACGGGCGAGAGGATTCAGGCAATTGACAATTGGTTAGAAATCAATTAGTATTTTTCGATACATTTGAGTGGAGGACTTCAATGTACGCTGTTGTAAAATCAGGAGGGAAGGAGTATCGGATCTCGAAAGGGGATATCATAAGAGTGGAGAAGCTGGAAGGAAAAGCGGGGGACCCGGTGACCCTCCGTGATATCCTCATGGTGTCCGGGGAGGGGCAGGTTTCATTCGGAACCCCTCTGGTCACGAATGCGGTCGTAAAGGCAGAGATTGTCCAGCAGGCCAGAGGAGAAAAAGTCCTCACCTATAAGATGAAACGGCGAAAGAACTATCGACGCATGAAGGGACATCGCCAGGAGTACACGTATCTGAAGGTGAACGACATATCCCTGGGCTGATTTAATTCTGGATTTGCTTTGGAGGATGCTATGGCACACAAGAAAGCCGGTGGAAGCTCTCGAAACGGCAGAGATAGCGCCGGACAGCGGCTCGGTGTGAAGCGATTCGGCGGGCAGTGGGTCCAGGCCGGCAACATTCTGGTCCGCCAGAAGGGGACTCGGATCTATCCCGGGGAAAATGTCGGGATGGGAAAGGACTATACCCTTTTTGCCCGGATCGAAGGGCTGGTCAAGTTTGAAGCAAAGGGAAAGGACAAGAAGCAGGTGAGTGTTCACGCCCGGCCCGCATAGCTTCGCCGCACAGGAGTAAGGCAGAACCCTGTACCCTTCAGCCCGCAGTCAGCAAAGATGAAATTTGTCGATGAGGTCAGGATTCATGTCAAGGCTGGCGATGGCGGAAACGGTTGTGTCAGTTTTCGAAGAGAGCCTTTTGTCCCCAGAGGAGGTCCGAACGGCGGTGATGGAGGAAAAGGCGGGGACGTGATCCTTCAGGCGGACGGCCAGCTTTCCACCCTTCTCGATCTCACCTACCCCAAATCGTTTCGTGCTCAAAGAGGATCCCACGGCAAGGGCAAAGATCAGACAGGAAAGAGTGGAGATGACCTCATCGTACGGGTCCCTCCGGGCACTCTGATTCTAAATGAAGAGACAGGGGAAATCCTTCAGGACCTTCTCTTCGACGGCCAGCGGTTCGTTGTCGCGAGAGGAGGCCGGGGCGGCCGAGGGAATGCCCGGTTTGCTACCTCGACGAACCGTTCTCCTCGCCGGGCAGAAAAGGGCGAAAAGGGAGAGGAGTGCCGGCTGCGCCTCGAACTGAAGGTCTTGGCCGATGTGGGGCTCGTCGGTTTTCCAAATGCCGGCAAATCAAGCCTTCTCTCGAAGATCTCCTCGGCCAGGCCGAAGATTGCCGACTATCCCTTTACAACACTCATTCCCAATCTGGGGGTGGTGAATCTCGAAGGACATCCCCCCTTTGTCGTGGCGGACATCCCCGGGTTGATCGAGGGGGCCTCGCAGGGCGCGGGACTGGGGCTCGCTTTTCTCCGACATGTCGCAAGAACCCGTTTCTTGATTCACCTCCTGGACATCTCCGAGGGATCTTCGAGCGATCCGATCCAGGGCTTTCATGCCTTGAACCGGGAGCTAACGGTTTTCGACCCTTCCCTCCGCACAAAGGCTCAAATCGTCGCCCTCAATAAGGTTGACCTTCCATCCGTCCGCCAAAGGGCGGCAGAGGTTGAGAGCCGGTTTGCGGAGATGGGAGTCAGGCTTCACAGGATCTCGGCCAAGACCGGAGAGGGCGTTGAAGATTTGATGGAGGCTGCAGCCCAGAAACTGCAGGAGCGATGAGCATCCAAAAGGAGATTCGAAAAAAAACCCTTGGAAGAGCGAAAAGGATCGTGGTCAAGGTGGGTTCCAGCATCCTCGCCTCGGTGGAAAGAGGACTCCTTCAAGAGGTCTTTTCCTGTCTCGTCAAAGAGATTGCGGAGCTGAAACGCCAGGGCTATGAGATCGTTCTTGTCTCCTCGGGCGCCATTGCTGCGGGAATGGAAAAACTGGGCTACAAGACACGGCCCCAATCGATCACTCTCAAACAGGCCGCGGCCGCGGTGGGCCAGAGCAGGCTGATGAACGTCTATGAGTCCCTTTTCTCGCGCCATCAGCAGATGGTTGCCCAGATCCTCCTCACCCATGACGACTTGGGCAACCGGCGAAGGTTTCTCAATGCCCGGAATACGCTCCTCACGCTCCTCGAATTAGGAATCATCCCGGTCATCAACGAGAACGACACTGTTGTGGTGGACGAGATCAAGTTCGGTGACAATGACAATCTCTCTGCCTTGATTACCAATCTCGTTGAGGCGGACCTCCTCATCATTCTCACCGATATCGAGGGTCTTTGCGATGCCGATCCCCGCGTTCACCCGGATGCCAAGTGCATCTCCCTGGTCGAGGATATCGATTCGGATCTGGAATCGATGATCGGAAAAGGGAGAAACGCCACGAGCGTGGGAGGGATGGCAAGCAAGATCCAGTCGGCCAGGAAGGCGGCGCGCTTCGGAATTCCAACGGTGATCGCCTCCGGAACGAGAAAGGAGGTTCTCCACCAGATCCTGAAGGGAAAAGAGATCGGGACCCTTATCCTTCCGAAACCCGACGTACTGAGCAGCCGGAAACACTGGATCGCCTTCAACCTGAAGCCGAAGGGCGAAGTGATCGTCGACGAAGGAGCAAAAAGGGCCGTCGTCCAAAATGGGAAGAGCCTCCTCCCCTCGGGGGTGGTCAAGGTGCGGGGCAATTTCGATCGAGGAGACTCCGTCTCCTGTTTCGGACCTCGAGGGAAGGAGTTTGCCAGGGGGCTGGTGAACTACAGTGCTTCCGAGCTTGAAAAGATTCGAGGCCTTCGCACGGAGCGGATTGAGGAGATATTGGGCTATAAATATTCGGATGAAGTGATCCATCGGGATGACTTGGTGGTCTTATGAAAGACGGAGACGATCTCAGGCGAAACGTCAGAGAAATGGCAAAGAGGGCCCGGTCGGCTTCCTTGGCCCTGGCTTGCCTTTCGGCCGAAGAGAAGAACAGGGCACTCTACGAGACGGCAGATGAATTGGAAAGAAATCAGGATCTTCTCATCAAGGAAAATCTAAAGGACCTCGGGGCTGGAGAGAAGATCCCTCTCTCCGGAGCGGTGATGGATCGTTTGAGACTGACGCCTGCCGTGATCAAGGCAATGGCTGGCGGCCTTCGGGAGATCGCCCGTCTCCCCGACCCTGTAGGTGAAATCCTCAGGATGTGGAAGAGGCCGAACGGCCTCTTGGTCGGAAGAATGAGGATCCCGATCGGTGTCATTGGAATCATCTATGAATCGAGACCAAACGTAACCGTTGACGCCGCAGGCCTCTGCCTCAAGTCAGGAAATGCTGCGATCCTCAGGGGGGGATCGGAGGCCTTTCACTCCAACCAGGCCCTGGGTCGCCTTCTTGCCGGGGCTCTTGCAAGGGCGGGGATTCCCGAGGGGTCCATCCAGGTCTTCGCCTATACCGAAAGAGAAGCCGTTGAAGAGATGCTCCGTTTGGAGAACGAGATTGATCTCATCATCCCGAGAGGGGGGGAAGAGCTGATCCGATTCGTGACGGATCATTCCAAGATCCCCGTGATCAAGCACTACAAGGGCGTCTGCCACATCTTCGTCGACGAGGGCGTCGATCTCGATATGGCAACCCGGATCTGCCTCAATGCAAAGGTACAAAGACCGGGGGTCTGCAATGCCATGGAAACCCTCCTCGTCCACGAAAATGTGGCGGAGAGATTCCTTCCGAGGATTGCAGAGGCCATGCGGAAGGAAGGCGTGGAGCTCCGGGGCTGTCCCGAGACCCGGAAGATCCTGCCTGAGATCAAGAAAGCCGAAGAGGAAGATTGGTACCGGGAGTATCTGGATCTGATCCTCTCGGTTCGGGTCGTCAGGGGGATTACAGAGGCGATCGAACACATCGCCCGCTACGGCTCCCTTCACACGGAGTCCATCCTGACGTCGGATTATCAGAATGCACAGAGGTTTCTGAAGGAGGTCAATTCCTCCTGTGTCCTCGTGAACGCCTCAACACGCTTCAATGACGGATTCGAGTTGGGTCTTGGGGCGGAGATTGGAATCAGCACCTCCAAACTCCATGCGTTCGGCCCCATGGGACTGGAGGAGCTGACCGCAACGAAGTTCATCGTTTACGGAGAAGGACAGGTCCGAAAATAGAAAGTTCAAATGTCAAAATCCCTGCCTGCGCCGAGGCTTCGGCAGGCAGGAAAATTTCAAATCAATGGATAATCCCCCCCTCGCCCCCTCTTTAGTAAAGGGGGGTTGGGGGGATTTGACATTTGAGCTTTGGATTTGTTTTGGCATTTGAACTTTGACATTTGGCATTTGAACCAAGCATGGAAGAAAAGGGCGAGCAAAGAAAGATTGGGTTGTTCGGGGGTACCTTCAACCCCATCCACCTTGGGCATCTCAGGGGGGCTGAGGAGATCCGGGAGGCATTCGGACTTCACCAGGTGATCTTCATCCCGGCTGCACTCCCACCCCACAAAACCAAGGAAGAAGTCATCGAGGCTCACCACAGGTTTGAGATGGTGAAGCGCGCGATTGCCGGCAATCCGTTCTTCTCTGTGACGGATATTGAACTTTCAAGACCGGAGAAGTCCTACTCCATCGATACTATTCGATATTTCAGAAAAAACTATACGGATCTATTCTACTTCATCCTGGGGGGAGATGCTTTTTGGGAGATCGAAACCTGGAAGGAGTTTCAAGACCTCTTTTCCAACTGTAACTTTATTGTGATGACGCGACCCGGGGTACAGAGGCCCTCCATATCCCTCCCTGCGGCTCTGGTTCCTGCCTTCCACTACGAGGAGGAGATCCAGGCCTGGGTCCATGCTTCGGGCCATCTTCTCTCCTTCAAGGAAATCACCGTCCTTAATATCTCTTCAACGAAGGTACGAGAGACGATCGAAGCGCGTAAGTCCGTGAGATATCTCGTCCCTGCTGAGATCGAGGCCTATATCGAGAAATATGGCCTTTACCGGAGGGGATAGACTCTGGGCCATTGTTTGCGATTCTTCAATCCGGTGGACGCTCGATCTCGGGAGCTGGTCTAAAGCTTTTCCAATCCACCCGCTCTTTCGGTTTGGGCCATGCGCATGATTCTTTCACACCTTACCGGTGCCGGCGGGGGAGAATACGCGATTTGAAATTTTCCGCAGAAAATGGCATTAATTTAGATAGCCGGGGGGGATGTTCGATGATTTCAGGGAGCGGTAACCCTTCAGTCTCGGGTGGTAGCATGTGGATAGAAGAGACAGGGTAGGGAGGTAATCCCTCAGTTACGGCTGCAAATGCTGGTTTTTCCCGGAGGTGGGCTATTCACCCGGAGCGGTTCAGAGGCGCATCCTTTGTTTGCTGAAGAGCTGTTGCGGTTCTTAACCTTAGGAACCTCTGAGGATTGTGACAGCGAGGATGACCAGGTGGTTCGAAAAAATCGCCTTTCTGAAATGCGAGGAAGGAATAGACCGCCTCCGGGAACCTGTGATACGTCCCATAACTGAGGGATTGCGTAGGGAGCGATATTTTTCTGTTGTCATATCGGTTTTTTCTGGTATAATGTCTCGTTCGAAAATCATGCATTCAGGAGGATATGGCCACAGATTCAAAGACCAAATCCTTGATCTGCTTGAAAGCGGCCATTGAGAAGAAGGCCCAAGACCCTGTCCTTCTTGAGCTCAAGGAATTGACTTCGATCACCGATTATTTTCTTCTCTTGAGCGGGAAGTCGGATCGCCAGGTCCAGGCGATTGGCCAAGCCATTGAGGCGGCCCTCAAGAAGGAAGGGATGCTTCCTCTCGGTCTGGAAGGAGCTTCCGGAGGAAAGTGGATATTGATGGACTATGAGGATGTCGTCGTACACATCTTTCTCGAACCGGTGAGGAAGTTCTACGACCTGGAAGGTCTCTGGGTCGACGCCCCGCGGGTCGATTTAGAAAAAGGAGCAGCCCTTGGCGAAAGTGCAAACGGATTCCAGGAAAGCCATCGATAAGAAGACGCTGGCGCGCTTCAAGAAGATCCTTCTGAAGGAGAGGGAAGAGATTGTCGGAGACGTGAAGCATACCTACGAATCCTCCAAGGAGATGGGACAAGATGGGATCCAGGATATCGGCGATGAGGCAGCCAATATCTACAACAAGCAAATCCTTCTCAGCCTCAACGAGAGCGAACGGATGAGGCTCCACGAAGTGGATGAGGCCCTCGACCGCATTAAGACCGGAACCTACGGAGTCTGTGAAGAATGCGGAGGCGCCATCAGTTTGAAAAGACTCGAGGTAAGGCCGGTGGCGAAGTATTGCGTTCCTTGCCTCATGAAGTTGGAGAAAGGGAAATAACGAAGATGCTCGCCCGTCTGATGTTAATGGGTATTCTGATTGTGATCTGCCTCTTCTGCTGGCTGTCGCTGCTCAATCCTTTCAGCATCGACTTTCGCTTCTTCGGAAAAATGGTTCCGACGGACCTCTCCACCCTGATGATCACCTCGTTTGTGCTCGGGGCCGTGCTGGTCTTCGTCAGCACACTGACCCGGGATGCCAAACGGGCGATTGAGGGCTATCAGAAATCCCGTCAGGTAAGAAGGGGACAATCGGTCAAAGAGGAGCTGAATAAGGCGATGGATTATTTTCTCCGAGGCGATCTGGTGAAGGCCAAAGCCCATTTTCGCGAAGTCTTGAAGAAGGATCCCTCGCAGGTCGATGTCTACTTCAGGCTTTCGGACATCGCCCTGAAGGAAGGAAATGAAGAGGAAGCCCTCCATTGGTTGGAGCGGGCCCGGCTCTTCGACATGAGAAATGTGGAAGTCCTGCTCAGCGAGGCGAGTCTCTATCAACGGATGAAGCGATTCCCTGAAGCGATCCGATCGCTCACCCTTGCCCTGGGATTGGATGAAACGAACCTGCAGGCCCTGAGAAATCTCAGGGGAATCCATCTGGAAGGCCGGAAGTGGGAGGAGGCCATTCGGGTTCAGAAATCGATTCTCAAGTTGACCAAAGGAAAAAAGGCAGAAGAAGAAGAGATCCTCTTCTATTTGGGCCTGAAGTACGAACATGCCAGGGAGCTTCTGGAAAAAGGAGGAGAGGAAAACGTTGAGAATGCCCTGAAGGAAGCCAAGGAGATCGTTCGAGAGGGAAAAACGTTTCAGGCCGGATTTCTCCTCTTAGGAGATATCTACCTCCAGATCGGAAGGTGGGCCTCTGCGGGAAAGGTCTGGGGGAAAAGCTTTACCCGATTCAAGTCGATGATCTTCATGCTTCGGCTGGAGGACCTCTATCTGGGCCGTGAGGACCCGAGCACATTGCTCCGGATCTACCAGAGGGTACTCCAGCGAAATCCGGAACATTGGGTCATCGCATTCTTCTATGCCAAGCTCTGCCTGCGCCTGGAGATGCTGGACGAGGCCCTTGAGGAGATAAACGAGATCAGCCTCAGGGTCCAAGATTTCCCGGCGCTCCACAGGCTTCTGGCGGAGATCTACCTCCATAAAAAAGACTTCGGTCGCGCTGCACATGAATTTCGAAAGACCTTTGAATTAAGCGGCACCTCCTATCTCCCCTTCTACTGTACCACCTGCAAAAAGGAATCCAGAGAGTGGATCGTCTACTGCCCTCAGTGCCATCGCTGGGGTAGCTATACCATCCAGGAGGAGGGCAAAACCCTTCCGAAACCCTCCATCTCTTATTCCAACAAACGTGCCCACTTTCGCCTTGACGCTTGAGAATGGATGCGCCTTTTCATTGAGACCGTTTTCCAATTCTTGCTCCCCGCGCAATGCCACTGCTGTCGGAGATTTCTGGACCAGGCAGGGAGAGGGATCTGTTCGGATTGCCTCTCCAGGATTCGGTGGATTGAGCCCCCGTTCTGTTCCGTATGCGGAACCCCCTTTGCATCCGATCAAGCCGGGGTCCATCCCTGTGGTGAATGTGCCAAGAGGAGGTCTCCTTTCACGTCTGCCCGGGCCTTAGGCGCTTACGATGGCCCCCTCCAGGAAGCGATTCATCAGTGGAAATACGAAGGCAGGGTGACCCTGACTCCCCTCTTCGGGAAATGGCTGGCCGAAGGTTTTGCGAGATATTGGAATCCTTCTCTCTTCGATTTCCTGGTCCCGGTCCCTGTACACAGGCAACGTTTGAGGGAAAGGGGTTTTAATCAGTCTCTCCTTCTTGCGAGG
>Ga0154686_1109_pt6 | contig 8324 bp, 7 predicted proteins | sample Rifle2008BG13ft_FD_116115 | JGI IMG/M metagenome (GOLD analysis project Ga0154686, IMG submission 116115) | Deltaproteobacteria bacterium RBG_13_53_10 | reverse complement strand
TCTTGTCTTTAAGGTGATATTCTTTATCCCGACACCCGAGGGGATCTGGATCTAAGCTGCGGTCGAGCGATCTCGGATCGGGCTATGAACGATTAAAAACCGACCCCGCCTCTTTTCGCTGTGGGAGGAGAACTGACTTAATGGTTGAGAATATATTAGCTGCCCTGCCCATTCTGTTCAGTGTAAAGGCGATCCTTTTTGTCGGGTTGGGGTTGATCATCGGGTTCATCTTCGGTGCTCTGCCCGGGCTGAGCTCATCCAATGCCGCTGCTTTGGTGCTTCCCATGACGATCGGCATGGATCTGGACGTTGCGCTCATCTTTTTTGCCGGGATCTATTGCGGCGCACAGTACGGAGGGAGCGTGCCTGCTATTCTGGTGAATACGCCGGGGACCCCGGGTGCGGCGGCTACGTCCCTGGATGGATATCAAATGACCTTAAGAGGGGAAGCTGCCAGGGCCATCGGCATCTCAAGGATGGCTTCCATGCTGGGAGGCGTGGTCTCCGGGGTGATTGTGCTCCTGATTGTTGGTCCGATTTCAACCATCGCATTGAAATTTGGCCCCGCGGAACTTTTTCTGGTGGCCTTCCTGGGGTTGACTCTGATATCGACGACGGTTTCTGATGACACACGGAAGAGCATGCTTTCGGCAGCCCTGGGTTTCCTCATTGCGGCCATGTCCGGGGATCCTTACTACGGAGCGCCCCGGCTGACGTTCGGCTTCATGGCATTATACGAAGGGTTGCCCTTTGTCCCGGTGCTCGTAGGTTTATTTGCTGTGACCGAGATGTTTTTCCTTTGCAGGAAGGAGTCTCTCGTTTCCGATACGGGAAGTCGTGTCAGTGCAACGTTAATTGAGATTTTGGGGATTAAGGGAGCGTTTGACGGGATCGTCGATACCGTCAAAAGGCCTTTTTTAATTCTGAGCGCAACCGTCGTAGGGCTGGTTCTCGGCATAACCCCGGGGATAGGGACGGCCGTCGCGAATTTTGTGAGCTATGGGTTAGCCAAAGGTTTTTCTAAAAAACCGGAGCAATTCGGGAAAGGTATTCCCGAAGGGATCATCGCCTCCGAAGCCTGTGATAATGCAGTCTGTGGCGGCGCCATGGTCCCCTCTTTTACCCTCGGCCTGCCGGGTAGCACGATGACCGCTATTATGCTCTCTGCTTTCTACTTGCATGGGGTCCTCCCCGGCCCGCAGGTCATGGTAAAACAGGCCCCGATGGTCTATTCCGTTCTCCTCTCCATCATCCTATCGAGTATCCTGATTCTGCCGCTGGGGATCGTGCTTTCTGCCCCGCTCCTCTATATCGTTTACATCAAACCGAAATACCTGGTCCCCATTATTCTTTTTCTCTGCACGGCCGGAGTCTACTCCATCAGCAACTCCATGTTCAATGTGTTTGTCATGTTCATCTTTGGTTTTGTCGGTCTCTTGATGCGAATCAATCATATCCCGGCGCCGCCCCTGGTCATCGCATTGATCCTGGGGCCCATTGCAGAACAGAACTTCGTCAGGGCTTACCTTCTTGCCGACGGGGATCTCACGTATTTCTTCAGTTCTTTCATCAGTATTATTTTATGGGTTATCATTATCGCTGCCGTGCTGTTTAAACCTCTGATGAAAGTGTTTAGAGGCGTATCTAAACGAAAAGGCAATCCCCAGGGTTTGCCGGGAGGCTGATAGAAAAGCGAGGAGACCGTGAAGATGAATCATCTTAAGAAGTCCGAACACTATCATTTGAAGGGAGGAAGAGTCGTGAAGACAACGAAGTGCAAAGGGAAGCTGTTCAATTTGGTGTGGGTTACGTCCATTTTACTTGTCGTGGTCCCTGCTGCCTTCGGGGATAATTTCCCCGAAAAGCCGGTGACCATCGTCGTTTCGACCAGTCCCGGAGGAGGGCTCGATACGGCCATCAGACAACTTGTCCCTTTCTTTGAAAAGCACCTCGGAGGAAAGCTCGTCTTGCAGTACCAGCCCGGTGGATCGACGGCGGTGGCCAACACCATCGTGGCCAAAAGCAAACCGGATGGATACATGATCGACGCTGTCGGGGAACCCCATTACCAACTCACGTTCATTACGCAGAAGGTGAGCTATACGATTGACGATCTCATCCCCATGGGGCCCTTCTCCTGCGATCCAGGCGTTTACCGCGTTCGTAAGGATGCGCCGTGGAATAATCTGAAGGAACTCATCGATTATGCAAAATCGAAACCCCCGAGGACCATCAAGGTCAGTGTCAGTGAAAGGACGAGCGGCAACTATCTTGCCGTGAAGCAACTTGAAGAGGCAACGGGGGTAACGTTTAACATCGTTCCTTTTGGGGGCGGCAACCCGGCCCGGCTTGCCCTGCTGGGAGGTCAGGTTGATCTGACGAACGCTGGAGTATTCAACAGCCTGTCCATCGCAGAAAAATCCAAGGTCATCGCCGTCCACTATCAGGAGAACAGGTGGCCTGAACTGACGGATCATGCAAGAACTGTGAATCAACAGCTTGGGACCAAATTATCCAACTCGATCTCCTATAACGCCTTCTGGCTGCCCGCAAAAATCAAGACAGAGTTTCCGGATCGATATAAGAAACTGGTCAAAGCCTTCCACGACGCATTGACGGATAAAGAGTATGTCGCTCAGATGAAGAAGCTCGGTTTGGAGGCCCAGGTTGTTCGGGAAGATCCTGAGCCTCATGACAGAGCGAGCCGGGAGCTCCTCAAGGAACTGGAGAAATATAAGGATCTTCTTTTGGCGAAATGATCTTCGTCAAAGAATACGCCATTGGGTAGTACCGAACATGAAAATCTTGAGTCGGGGGTGAAGGATAATGAGCGAAAAGAAAAAAGAGGAGAAGAAAAAAGAGGAGAAGAAGTATGGGTTCGATTGGGGATTGGAACCCAAGCCTGTCTATAAGCCTGAGGATTTAAAGGGGATCGAATATGAAAAGGATATCGGTCATCCCGGTGAGTATCCCTTTATCAGGGGCACCTTTCCCCTCATGTACCGTTCCAGGCCGCCCCTGCACCGGATCTATTCCGGTTTCTTGAGCGGTGAGGATACCAATGCGAGACTGAGGTATCTCTTCGATCGGGGCATGAACACGATGAGCATTGCCCTGGACCTGCCCACCCAGCTGGGCCTCGATTCGGATGACCCTCGGGCAGAAGATGAAGTGGGGAGGATAGGGGTGGCTATTGATAGCCTCCAGGATATGGAAGACATCTTGAAGGGAATAGACCTTGGTAAGGTCAGCACGAACATCACCATTAATGCCTTGGCTCCAATCCTGCTCTCCATGTATGTTGCGGTCGGCGAAAAGCAGGGAGTCGGCAAGGACCAGATCAACATTGTCACTCAAAATGACATCCTGAAAGAATATGTGGTGCGGGGAGCGTGGATATTTCCCCCGAGGCCCGCTTTGAGAACGACGGTTGATGTCATCGAGTATTGTGCCAGGGAGATACCCAAGGCTAGCCCCGTCAGTGTGGCCGCAGGACACCTCCGGTCTTCCGGTGCAACGGCTGCCCAAGAGATAGGGTGGGGCTTTGCGATTGCCTTTGCCTACCTCCAGACTGCACTGGATCGAGGGATGGATGTGGATCAGGTCGCGTCTTTTATCACGTTTACTTTTCATAATAAGCTGAACTTCTTTGAAGAGGCGGCAAAATATCGGGCCGCACGTCGAATATGGGCCAGGCTATTAAAAGAACGCTTTGGCGCTAAGAACCCGCGTTCCTTACTCCTCAGATCGTTCGGGGGTGGCGGGATGGAAGAACTGACCATGCAAGAACCACTCAACAATATCATTAGGGAAACCTGTGTGGCTTTGGGCTGCATTCTGGGGGGTGTTCAGGGAATAGGACTATGTTGCTATGATGAGGCTTACACCATTCCTTCCCCCGAAGCGCAACTCATTCAAATGAGGACGGTTCAGATTCTCATGGAGGAAGCCAACCTGGGAGATGTGGCAGATCCGCTAGGTGGTTCATACTACATGGAACGGCTCACGACAGACCTGGAAAATGCGATTGTGGCTGTCATGGACGAGGTTGATAAGGCGGGCGGCGCAGTAAAGGCCATTGAAGATGGGCTGATCCAGCGCATCTGTGCCCGGGGCGCCTACGAGCGGCAGAAAAAAATCGATAGCGGAGAAAGGGTGTGGGTTGGAGCAAATAAGTATGTCAGCGAGGGCGAGGAATGGGATGTGAAGCTGCATGAGTACGATCCCACCCTTCAGGAGCGGCAGGTTCAGAAACTGAACAAGGTGAGGAAAGAGCGCGATAATTCCAAGGTTCAAAAGTGTCTGAAGGACCTTAAGGAAGCTGCAGTGAGTGGTGCCAACATCGTGCCCCCCACCTTGGAGGCGGTGAAGGCTTATGCCACGGTAGGTGAAATGACAGGTGTGCTTCGCGAGGTCTTCGGCGAATTCAAGGAGCCGGCGGTATTCTAACGGAAGGAGGGAGAAAAATGAGTCAACAAAGGCCAATAAGGGTGCTTATGGGAAAGCCTGGTTTGGACGGCCATGATGTGGGGGCAAAGATTGTAAGCATGGCTTTACGGGATAAAGGAATGGAGATTATTTACACGGGTCTGCATAGTACGATCGACCAGATTGTGCAGATAGCAGCCCAGGAAGGTGTGGATGTCATCGGGTTGAGCATCTTATCCGGCGCGCACGTGCCGATTGCACAAAAACTTATCAAGAAGCTGAAAGAGAAGGGGATGTCCGATGTTCCAGTGGTGATGGGGGGGGTTATTCCAAAAAAAGACATCGCCGTGCTTAAGCAGTGCGGTATAGCAGCGGTTTGTTCCTTTAGCACACCCTTGCCCCAAGTTGTGGAGACTGTTTCGAAGGTTGCTGGGACACGGAAGAGAGCCTAAAGGGGGCACGATGGAAAAACGAATAAAGATCCTTATTGCAAAGCCGGGCTTAGATGGGCACAACCGTGGTGCGAGAGCTCTAACGCTTGGCCTGAGGGAACTGGGATTCGACGTCATTTACTCGGGGTTGCGCCAAGACCCAGAGCAAATTGTTGAAAAGGCCATCGATAAGAAGGTGGATGTCATCGGTTTGAGTCTACTCTCAGGGGCTCATAAATCACTCTTCCCCAGAGTTGTTGAACTGGCCAGGCAAAAAGGTCTCGACAAGGTGTTGATCATCGGGGGGGGCACCATCCCCGATGAGGATATTCCTTTTCTGAAGGAGCGAGGGATCGCTGAGATCTTCGGTCCCGGGAGTACCATGGAGGAGATCGCCGGGTATCTTCGCAAGAATGTTTGATCCCAGGGAGGCGGATGGAAAACCAAGGAACGGATCAACTGGCACACTTCATTTTAAGGAAAAGATAGGCTATGAACACAAGATAAAGGCCTCCGGCAGAGAAATCGTGGCGGCTTATGTTGGGGGTATGACTCAGGCGTCGGAGGGAGGAAGATGAAAGGACCGTTATCTGGAATAAGGGTGCTGGATATATCGCGTGCGATCAGCGGCCCTTATGGAGCTATGATCCTGGCAGACCTCGGAGCGGAGGTGATTCACGTGGAGGCCCCCGAGGGTGAGACGAGCCGTTTTCGCGCCGGTCCAAACTATAAGGGGGAGAGCTTCCATTACCTCTCCTGGAACCGGAACAAGAAGGACCTCGTTCTGGATTTTGGCACAAAGCTTGGGAAAGAAGCGTTCTTTGATCTGGTCAGGATATCGGATATCGTATGGAATAATTTCCGCCCCGGTTCGATGGAAAGGCTGGGGGCTGATTACGAGACCCTGAAGAAGATCAATCCAAAGATCATCTACGTCTCCATTACCGGATATGGACCGACAGGTCCCTTCAAGGGCCGGCCGGCTTTCGACGTGGCCATCCTGGGCCACACCGGAGTATTGAATCTCACGGGGGAGCCGGGAGGAACGCCCGTAAGGCCGGGTCCTCCGGTGGCCGATATGGGAGGAGGAATTTTTGCTGCCATCGGGGCCCTGGCAGCACTCCACGAGCGTGACCGGACAGGGGAGGGGCGCAAAATCGATATCGCCATGCAAGATGTGTGTATCTCGTTACTCTCGTATTACTTCTGCCAGTATTTCGTCACCGGGGCCGCACCCAAACCCCTGGACCATTCAGGACACGCCTTTTCGGTCCCGTACGGAATCTACAAGACGAGAAAGGGCTATATCGCCATAGGGCCCAGCTGGCCAAGGGTTGCCAGGGTAATCGGGGCTGACTCCCTCATCGATGATCCCAGATTTAAGGATTGGGACGGCAGGGATCAACACCGTGTGGAATTGAATGCAATCATCGAAGAACACCTGGCAAAAGCGGATGCGGAAGACTGGGTTGAGCTCTTCGAGGCTGAAGATATCCCTGCGGGATTGCTGAAAGACATTGATCAGGTGGCGGTTGACCCGCAGGTCCTTCATCAGAACATGATATTAACTTTGAAACATCCTCTTGGCGGCGAATTGACGCTGGCCGGAAATCCGATCAAGATGGAGGGACTTTCAGAAGAGGAATATACCGCTCCGCCCATTTTGAACCAGCACGAGCATGACGTATTGACGGGGCTGCTTGGCTATTCGGAGGAGAAGATTAAGAACCTCCGGCAGGAAGAGAAAGAGCGGACCGAGGAGCGGTTGAGCCATGTGCGCAAGGTCTGGTAAGGGGGGGGATGGACAATCCCCCGAGAGTGTTACTCACCTATTTCTTAAGAAAAGGAGGTAAGACAATGGACACTCGACAACACAAATTTCTGGTGGCTATGGTGTTGATGTTAACCGTTGGGTTGCTGCTTGGAGGCTATGCCCAGGCAGCAGAGAAGCCGATTGTATTGCGGTATGCAGGCAACTTTCCCATAAAGCATTTCATGACACAGATGATGGGGGACTGGGCCAAACAGGTGGAGCAGCGCAGCAACAACCGGGTCAAAATAGAATTATATCCAGCAGGTCAACTTTACACGGATAAGGATCTGGATAGGGCCCTGGTCTCCGGGGCGGTTGACCTCGGTCAAGCCATGCCCAATGTTCTGGCAGGGATATCTCCGGCAATGCATATTCTCGATTTTGCCATGGTCTTCGACGATTGGGACCATTTTGACAGGGTCTATCATAAGGGTGATGGATTGAAGATCACGGATGATGAGGCCCGAACACACAACATGAAAGAAGTATTCCTGATGCCCTACGGGAATACGCTGGGTCCGATCACCGCGAAAAGAAAGGTGGTGACCCATGAAGATCTGAAAGGACTCAAGGTCAGGTCCATGGGAGGCAATATCGCCCTGGCCTTGCAGGCACTTGGGGCTACTCCGGTCTTCTTAAGTTCCGGTGAGGTCTATCAAGCCCTTCAGAGGGGTACGATAGACGGGGCGGTCAGTGGGTTGACAAGTATGCACGAGCGGGCCTGGGGCGAGGTGACAAAGTACTTGTGGGAACTCTACTTCTGTTCAACCACCAGCGGCCATACCGTCGCCAACCTTAATTCCTGGAATAAGCTTCCGCCGGACATACAAAAGATCATGCTTGATACGGGCAGGGAACTGGAGTTGAAATATCGCAAGGATGTGATGATCAAAGAGAATGACGCCGCCCGTGCAGGCCTGATAAAGAAGGGTGTGGAGTTCGTTGCCCCTTCGGCTAACGAAGCGGCCGCTTGCTTTAAACTGGTCAAACCCATTCATGACGAGTGGGCGGCGAAGAGCAAATACTGTAAGGCGCTGTTTGACCTGGCTGAGAAGGAGAGGAAGAAGTAGGGAAAAAAGGCTGTTTTGCTCCCACCTTCTCTCCACGTATTTAAGGAGGGAAGGTGGGGCTGTGGAGGGAAGCGGTTTCAGGCTCGCACGGGACCTCCTCTTTAGTGAAACCACGCCTGAGCAAGGTTATTTCATGTGTTTGGTGTAAGTGTGGCCCTGAATGCAAGGTGGGAATGCCTTCTTTTTTTCGTGAGGCCCTCTTGCCCGCGATAAGGAGATCGAATACTTATCAATAGGAGGCAATCATGGAGGAAGCAGTCGTTAAAACATCCAAACCTGTTGCCCTGGGGAGCCAGATGCCCTTCCGCCGGATAGGTTCGATTTTGGGGAAGGCGATTGATCAGGCCTCAACAATCGGGGGAGGTTTGAGTGCAGCCCTCATATTAATCATCGCGTTTATGGTTTTTTATGAAATCGTCGCAAGGGGCCTCTTTAATTCTCCAACGACCTGGGTCCTCGAATATTCCATTTATTTAATCATCGCCACCGGCTTTCTGGGGGCGGGCCATTTGATGAAGATTTCCGGACACGTGGGGGTTGATGTGATTACCTCACGACTCTCGGACAGGACGAAGGTGGTCC
>Ga0154686_1148_pt15 | contig 8443 bp, 9 predicted proteins | sample Rifle2008BG13ft_FD_116115 | JGI IMG/M metagenome (GOLD analysis project Ga0154686, IMG submission 116115) | Deltaproteobacteria bacterium RBG_13_53_10 | reverse complement strand
TGGCGTCTCTCTCCGAGGACCTCCCATCGACACCCCTCCTTGCGCCGTGATGCCCGCATCAATCAGGACTTTTTTTTTGGCACCCTCGATGTACCAGATGTAACCCGCAATGCTCGTCAGGTCCTGAAAGTTCATCATGTAGGTGAACTTAAAGGTTTGCATGGGACCGATGAGTAACGGTATGGGTCGAATTGATAAGTATGCCATCTTCACATCCTCCTTTTTGTTGTGGAATGGATTCCCCCGCTTTTGAGTGGGTCTCGAAAGCCGGGCCTTATTAGTTCTCCTTCAATCATTACTTTTCTTGAGAAGTAGAATCTCATGAGGGTCGCATCAGTCGGCTGACATACGGATTTTGGTGCTCAGGCTCAGTCAATTTGTCCAGCCTGGCCACCTCATCATCGGTAAGCCTCCACTTCACCGCCCCAAGGTTGTCTTCGAGCTGGGCGGGAGTTCTGACACCTATGATTGCCGAACATATTCCCGGCTTTTGCAGGACCCAGTTTATGGCGGCCTGAGAAACCGTTCCCTGATGTTCCTGAGCTATTTTAGTCAGCTCATCAATAATACTGAACAGCTTTTCCTTCTCAAAAGGCCATTTCTCTGCTGCATCCGGCTGGGTTGCGATACGCGTATCTTGAGGCCAGGGTTGACCCCGCCGGTATTTCCCGGTCAAGAGGCCGGCATGCAGAGGACTATAGGCTAATATCGCGACTCCCTGATCGAGACAGGCCGGCATCAATTCAAGCTCCGGCCATCTGGACGCCAGGGAATACATGGCCTCCAGGGTCACGAATTTCTCCCATCCGTTCTTTTCAGAAATAGCCAGGCCTTTCATCAGGTTCCAGGCGGCATAGTTGGAACAGCCAATATACCTTGCTTTCCCTTGATGGACCAGATCATTCAGGGCGCTCATTGTGATCTCATGCTCGGTCCTGGGGTCAAGGCCGTGAGCTTGATAGATATCGATATAGTCGGTGCTCAGTCTTTTAAGGCTGGCCTCACAGGCTTCCACAATATGTTTGCGCGAAAGTCCGGCGGTATTTTGACCGGGCTTAATATGATAGCTGATTTTGCTGATGATGATGACATCCTTACGCCTGGAACCCAGAGCTTTCCCAAGTATTTCTTCAGCCATTCCCTGGGAATAGACTTCAGCAGTATTAAAGAAATTGACACCCGCATCCAAAGCGATGCTGACCACTCGGTCTGCATCAGCCTGATTCAGGGTCCCAGTGTGCTTGAAATGACCAAGCCCGCCAAAAGAACCCGTGCCGAAGCAGATTTCACTGACCTGCAGCCCTGTTTTTCCCAGCCAGCGTATTCTCATAGTTCTCTCCTTAAAATATTATTTTAATAAATTGTTTTTGCATTTTTGCCAGGCAAAGTTATGGAAAGATGTGCAAACGAAGCGCCTAATTGTCTCCCCCCATCGAGAAGGGTTATCTTGACAGAGACAATGGCTCCCTCATTCACATTGGCTTCCAGATCTTTCTTGGATCCTGAGTTTAAAAGCCCGTTGACTTTAAGGACAAAATCTAAGGAATCCACAGCGCCGGTTGAAGAGTCAATAAAGTTTATCCGACCTGCACTCCTTTCGGCCAATTCCTCCAAGACCATCCCTAAAGTAACCCTCGGTCCATCCAAATGAATCTCACTCTCTTCGTGAAATCCGTAAAGACCAAAGTTTGAATCAATCTTGATTTTCATATCTCGCCACGTTACGCCTTCTCCATCCGCCTGAACTGTTCATTGCGGAGATGTCGAGCTCACCCTGAGAGATTCAAAACATGACCGAAGCTGCCCTCGTCTTGAAGGATAGGGGTTTTCACCAACCACGGGGGCAACACGGAAGGGTGTAAGACGACATGGGAATACAACACCGTCTGCTGTTGAATAGGGAACCATTTTAAGGGTCATTTGTCAAATCAGTTGTATTTATGGCCATATTGATTTATTCTATTGGGTAGTTAACGTGCCATTTTTTGCAGAGGCCTTAAGGGAAGGGGTTCATGATCGACGAGATCCCTGGAGATTTGATGCAGTGGCTAAGGGGGTTTTATTTTGTCGCCGAGAAAGGAAGTGTGACCCAGGCGGCCATTACCATGAGGCGAGGGCAGCCCACCATTACCTACCAGATCAAATGCCTGGAAAGAGAACTGGGGATCACCCTGTTCGACCGATCCTCAGGTAAGATGAAGCTAACCCCCGAGGGGAGACATGTCTTGGAGAAAGTGATTTCCCTTTTCGAGGACGTTAAGGAGATCAGAAATACGCCTAGGAGAGAACAACTGGAGTACGAAGGGAGGATTGTTATCACCGCCAGCCATGCGATCATCGATTCGTTCTTGCCCCGGTATATCGTCAATTTCATAAACACCCATCCTCGCGTGACGTTTCATGTGGAGGGGGGCGTTATTGAGGTGGTCTTTGAAAAGGTCGAGTCCTCGGAAGCCGATTTTGGTATTGCCTCCGTCGACTCCGTTCCCAACACCATGGTGTGTCACGATCTGTTCGAGACCGGGCTGATGCTGATTGCCCCCAAAAACAATACGTTCTTCCAGGGGAAGTCCCCCACCCTCAGACGGATTGCACAGTGTCCCCTCATTCTTTTCTCTCGAACGGGCACGATCGAGCCTTTTATCGCAAGAAGGTTTTCCCAGGAGCAATTGAAGCCTCGTGTCGTGATGACCCTCAATAACTTTGCATCCGTGAAGAAATACGTGGCTCAGAGTCTGGGTGCTGCTATTCTAAGCGGCTTTGCGGTCTCCAAGGAAGAGAAGAGACTGTTCGATGTCTTTCCGCTGAATCAATACTTCCCAAAGAGGAAATACGGTCTTCTGGTAAAGAAAAAGAAATACTTTTCTCCTGCCGTAAAGGCATTCCTTCGCAGCATCAAACCGGACATCCAGTTTAAGAAGTAAGGCGTTCACCGCTCCACTCCTCAGGCCAAGAAGGAAGATGGTCTCCTCCCGGGCTGCTTCTGTGGAAACTCCACATGCGACCCACTGAAGTGTGACAAGCCCGGAGGTTTTGGGATGGGCGCCACCTAGAATTGTCTGTGGAATCAGATCGAAGATGCCAACGGGCAAAGACCGCTCAGCTAACCCATTTAATTAGCTCGGACAGATTCGTCTGATGCTCCAGGTGACCTATATATTCAATGATCGCGTCCACATCTGAGCGGCTCAGAGGTTTCACAGAATAGGCTGCGCAATCTCTGAACTTTTCGATCAGATCTGCCTGTGACATGGGGCTTTTGGGACTGCCGGAAGGGAACTCCGCCTCCTCGTGGAAAGCACGGCCATTCTTGAGCTTGACATCAACGATCCCGGGGTCAAGACCTGGTAAGCCCTGCGTAACTTGGTAGTTCACCCGCCGCGCCAAGCTCAAAACGAGAGGGTCATTCATCTTTGAACTGCTAAAATCGATCAAAGCCACCTTCCGCCGGGCAATGGCCGTAGCCACGGTGAAAGGCAAGCTAAACTTTCCTTCGATGCTTGTTTGGGGCTGGCATCTCTGCTCCCGGGGAATGCATTGTTTTTCCCCCAAGGGTCCCACCGTCAACCGGATCTCTTCAACCTCCTCAGGCACAATATCATATCTTTTAACAAGCTTGAGTGCCGCATCAATCGAAGTATGAGTCCCCCGGCAGGAGGGATAAGGCTTAAAACTTATATTTGCACATCGAAACTCGCTCCCCAAGCCGTTAACCAGTACGGAGGGATCATAATGCCCCTGATAATATTGATGGTAGAGACCGTTTTTCCCTTCCAAAGGATTCTTCGCCGCTGAAATCCCTTTTTCCGCCATCAGGGCCGCCAGCACTCCGGCCTTGTTGACAAAAGAATACCGGGTGGCCCGGAAGGTACTGGTAGGATCTTCAGCCATCTCCCAGGTGCCACCGGCTTGATGCAAGGCAATGCCGATCGCATCTGCCAATCCCTTATTTCCTAATCCTGCTACCTTGCCAGCCGCAACGGCAGACCCAAATACGCCTAGCAGCATGGGAGACACCCATCCGAAGTCCATGGGATTCCCGGTGATCGCACCACCGATCCGCATCAGGACTTCATTGCTCACGGCTATCGCCGTAATCAATTGCTTACCGCTCGTGTTTGTCATTCTCTCAGCCATAGCCAGAGCAGAGGGGACTATCACGCCTCCAGGACCCACACCACGGTCATCACTCGAGGAGTAGTCAAGGGCATGGGAAAGGGCACCATTAGCGAACGCGGCCAACCAGCAAGGGGCCTTGCCGCCAAAGCCAATCAGGGTGCTTTCCGGCTTCCCCCCGGCTTCCTTGACTAAGCTGACGACAGACAGGACCGCCTTCTCCAAGGTTGTTGCGGCCAACATAACCCCCAACGTGTCCAGTAGAATCATTTTAGAAATCTCTACCACATTCAGGGGGAGGGCGTCATAGTCGGTATCGCTGGCAAATTCAGTCAGTATCGCTGTGGAATCATTTTTGCTCTGGGTTGAAAACATGTTTGTCTCCATGCAGAAAAAAAACAGATTTGACAGCCAATCCCGGTCTCAGGCTTTTGGTGAAGGACGAGGAAGTTATACCTCCACCGATAGGACTGACCTGGTAGTAGGCGATACGTAAGACGCCCAGGATTTGTTCAGCACTTAGCCCGGGTATCTTGATTGCTGCGGCCTCAGAGTCAAAGCCACATAGAAACGGAGACAACGGATGAGTTGATTTAGGGGTTATAGCCAGTGCCATCCTGATCCCCATTTCGACACCCAGGTATGGTGTCGACATACCTTCTTTCCAAGAGACTCCTCCCTTCTGTTCCTTCACAGTAAATGGATCCGGAACAGCAACAACGAAGTTTTTGTAATCAATCCAGTCATCATTGAGACAGATGTTTTGCCGCCGGGGCCGCGCGACCCGGTCCTCTCCTCCGTGGCTAATCCTCACTTTCAATCCCTTTCGCAAAAGGTTTCTTCTTGATGAAGGCCGTGATGATCACACCGAATGCTGCAAGAATGAAGACGGCGGAGATGGGCTGGGTCATGAAGATGCTGAAGCTTCCTCCGGACATGATCAACGATTGTCGAAATGCCGTTTCCACCAACGGACCCAGGACAAAGGCCAGGATCAACGGAGGGGTTTCAAACCCGAATTTTCTGAGAAGAAGGCCAACAATCCCGAAGGCAAAGGTCATGATGACCTCGGCTGTGCTGTTGTTGATGCTATAAGCGCCGAGGAAACAAAAGACAAGGATGAGGATGGAAAGGAGGGTATAAGGAATTCGCAAAACCCAGACCCAGAGGGGGATCAACGGGAGGTTGAGGATGATCAGCATCACATTCCCCACGTACATACTGGACAAGACGCCCCAGAAGAAGTCCGGATTTGACTTGATCAGGAGCGGCCCGGGTTGTAATCCGTAGATCATCAATGCTCCCAATAAGACGGCATTGAAAGCGTTTGAAGGTATTCCTAAGCTAAACAGAGGCACGAATCCTGCGGTCGAAGCCGAGTTATTGCAGGACTCCGCGGCTGCGACGCCCTCGATCACCCCGGTTCCAAATCGCTCAGGATGTCGGGAAAGCCTTTTTTCTATACCATAACTCAAAAACGTGGGGATCATGGGTGACATTCCCGGAAAAATCCCGAGGAGAAACCCTAAAAGGCTTCCCCGGACGATCGGACCTCCCGAATCTTTCCAGTCCTGAAGGTTAGGGAGGTAGCCTCTGATCCTCTTCTGAAAGACCTCCGGTTTAATCGAAGCGCCGACGGACCCAAGGATCTCGGCAACACCGAACATACCGATGACAAGGGGGATCACGCCGATTCCGTCCCTTAATACCAGTACCCCGTATGAGAAGCGTTCCCGACCCGTCAGCGGGTCATTGCCTAACGTGCCAAGAACCAGTCCCAAGCCCACCATGATCAACGCCCTGACCATGGAGCCTCTCACCAGATAGGTGACAATCATCAGCGAGGTGAGCATCAGAGAAAAATATTCGGGGGGACCAAATGCCACACCGACCTTCGCGAGTGTGGGAGCAAGAAACATGACCCCGACAATACTTAATGTTCCAGCGATGAAAGACCCAAACGCCGCGATACCCAGCGCAGGTCCGGCCCGTCCTTTCCGAGCCATCTGGTAACCGTCCAGACAGGTAACGACACAGCTCGCCTCTCCCGGGACATTCGCCAGGATTGAGGTCGTTGACCCTCCGTAGGCAGCCCCATAGTTGATCCCGGCCAGCATAATGACTGCGGAAATGGGATTGAGGCTGAACGTGGTTGGAAGAAGAAGGGCCACCGTTGCAGTCGGACCGATGCCGGGCAGGACCCCGACAAGGGTCCCTGCCAGAACACCGGTGAAGCAATAAAAAAGATTCTCAGGCTGAAGGGCGATGGTCAGCCCCCCGAGAAAAGCTTCCCAGGAACCCATTTCAATTCACCTTTAGACCCATTTCCTTAATCATCACAGCGATCGTCCTCCATTGTTCTTCGACAAGAGCTGAACATCCGCTGGGGTTTTTGTATTCGACCGTAAGCCCGATGCTTTCAAGCTTCTTGCTAACCTCAGGTTTTTTGACCGTGGCTTCTATCGCGGATACCAGGATGTCGTACACAGGTTTTGGAGTCTTGGGAAGAACAAATAAGCCAGCCCACAAATTAATATTGAAATTGGGCAGCCCTTTGTCAGCTCCCGTAGGCACGTCCGGCAGTTCCCGCGTCGGATGCGTCAGCAGAAGGGGTTTTGCATCACCTGACCTGATTTGAGGCATGGACGACGGTACCGTTTTCATAACCCAGTCCACGTGTCCTCCCAACAAGGCCGAAGTGGTCTGTGCCGAACCCGTAAAAGGGACCTGTTTCACGTCAATCTTTGCATCTCGAATAATAGAGAGGAACCCAAAATGCGCTTCCGTACCCACCATGGAAAACCCGCCTTTGAGCTTTCCCGGATTGCTCCTGGCAAACTGCACAAACTCATCAAATGAGTTGAAAGGTGACGCCTTGGGCACGGTCATCACAAAGGGGGTGTCGGCAATATAGCCCAGGGGCAGGAAATCCTTCCTCGGGTCATAGGGAGGATTCCTGGTCAGTTGAACGGTTGAAATGAGAGAGGCAGCATTGCCAGCAACGATGCTGTAGCCATCCGGCTTCGCCCTCAGGTAAGCCGTGGTCCCCGTCATGCCCCCTGCTCCGGCTTGATTCCTTATGACGACCGGGACTTTCAACTCCTGCGGAAGGTATTCCGCCAGGATTCGACTCACGATGTCCATGCTGCCTCCCGGCGCAAAAGGAACCACGATCTCCACCGGTTTGGAGGGAAATTTGGCCTCCTGGCTTTCCGTCGCTACCGGACCGATCAACAACCCCATCCCCATGATTGACGTCAAAAACAAACAAACCCTTCTACGTCTTTTGTTTTCCGTTCTCGTTCCCATCGGATCCTCCTTGACATTTGGATTTCAGATTAAGATACACTCTTTCGCCTTTCCTTCTCGAGGTAAGCCCCCCACGAAGACCGTCTACCATCCCAAGAAGCCTCGGGGCAGGCTCAGCCCCAACCACTTGACGAAAAATAAATGATTCCCTATCGCAATGAGGGCCGCTTCGATCACAACAAGCCACCTTTTCTTCGATTCGAGCAGGTGAAACAAGGCCACCACAACGATAAACGTCGTCAGAACAAAACCCAGCCAGTTGACCACAATGGCGTAACCAAAGAGACAAACACAAACCAGCAAAAACTTTCCCCAACGAAATGACCCTTCCCCCTGGCCTTCATCGTGTGTTTTCTTCGAACGGAATGCTTGAATCACCAACCAGAGGGCCAACAGTCCCATTCCGGCTCCTGCGCAAAAGGGTAAGAGTCCCGATCCGGGGGTGTCCAGGGTTCCCAATCCGATGACGACGGATTGCTCACAGATAAACAAGGAAAGGCCAACAAAGAAAAGTGCAGAGATTCGGTCACTCCTTATCACAATTCTTTCCTTTCTGACATGTTCTCCGTCGCGGTTTCGGTCTGCTATCCCTTTTCCACGCCCTCGCGATACTGCGTCAACCTTCTCATCACTGCCGGGAGGGCGGTTGACAGAAGGAGCAACGCCGCAAGGCTGAGGGTGACCGCGGAGATGGGCCGGGTGAAGAAGTCACGGAACCGCCCTTCGGACACGAGCAAGGCATGGCGGAGGTTAAAATCGAGCAGGGGGCCTAGGACGAAGGCGAGGAGAAGAGGCGCGCCCTGATACTCGAATTTTCTGAAAAGGTAGCCGACCACGCCAAAGATACTCATGATCAGGACGTCGAAGATGTTGTTGTTGATGCTGTAAGCGCCAATCAGGCAGAAGACGAGGATGAGGGGATAGAGGTACCTGTCGGGTATCTTCAAGACCTGCACCCACAGGGGGATGAGGGGCAGGTTGAGTGCCAGGAGCATCACATTGCCTACGTACATGCTGC
>Ga0154686_1222_pt5 | contig 8528 bp, 10 predicted proteins | sample Rifle2008BG13ft_FD_116115 | JGI IMG/M metagenome (GOLD analysis project Ga0154686, IMG submission 116115) | Deltaproteobacteria bacterium RBG_13_53_10 | reverse complement strand
CTGTTAATAGGCGGGTTGGCTGATAGGCACCCTGTCACGACGCCACGGGAACTGTGAACTCGGGGAACCCGGGACAGGGAAAACGGACGGTGCGCCCCGTTTTTCTCTCTCCTTTTCTTTATCTGTCCCCTTTTCGATGGCTGCCAGAATCAGGACCGCTTTCAAAAGGGACTCCTCCGCCCTCCTTTCTTGCAGCTCTCTCAGCCAGTGACTCACATCGAGCACAATGTTAATCAATTCCTCAAAATTCGAAATACACTCATATCTTGGCATATCCAGATCTTTCATGATCTCATCGAGGATTCCGATAGCCCCTTCGATATCCATCGATTCAACCTGATTTTGAAAGCGATCGCTCAGTCGAAGGAAGTGGCCGCTCCTTGCCAAGAGTTGTCGCTTCTCATTTCCCCCGGAAATCGTCAACGAGAAGTAATCGTCTGAGAGTCTTCGCACTTGCCATTTCTTTTCTGCCACCTGAATGGACCTCTTAAATCCGCCGACAAATCTTTCTACGGGAAAACGGTCCGCCACCTTCTTTCGGGCGGCCTCCCCCATTCTTCCGGCGAGTTCTTTATCTTGGAGGAGGAGCTTTGCATACCGTCTGAGCTCCGCCGGGTCGTCAGATAAGAACCCGCTGACACCGTGTTCGACCGGGGAGGAGGGATTCTTGTTTCCCAGAACAGGGAGTCCCGCCGACATCGCTTCCAATGTTGCATTATTGTAACCATCTTCGAGTTCCGGATGGGCCGTATGAATAAAAAAACGGTGGGAGGACAAGATCGATTTTAAGTCGTTCCAATCCTTAGAGGGAATCACGCCGGGCATATCGGGATTAAAGCCCACCAGCCGAACATTCATACCCCCGAAAGCAGCTTCGTGAAAGTCCCACAGCAAGATCTCTTTTCGCTTGCTGATCTGGTTGGAAATCCTTAGACCTGCTTCCACTTCACCAGACCAGGGCGGGTATTCCCGAACATCAATGCAGTTTCTTACGATATCGTCTATGAATCGCCAGGATTTTGCCTTGAGGTCAGAAATAGCCATCGCATGTCCACCCACAAGATCCAGATAATGCTGGACCAACAATCTGAGTTGGTCAGGGGACATAGGCAGGCCATGCTGTTGAATACGGCCGTCAAGAGTCTCATGAATGACGAGTATCCTGGGACCCGGCAAGGTTTTCAAATCGAGTAAGTCTGTAATACTATGCGTAATGATACAGTTGTAATGAGGCCTCGATTGGAGCACTTCATCTAAAGAGACAAGGTTCGCACCCCTGGGAATAGGCCGCATTCGCGTGTCCCATTTGTTACAATAACGGCCCGGCAACCCGTCAATGATATCGAGGGCATACCCAAGGTATCCGAGCTGGTACAACCAGACCTCGTGGCAGTTGGGTATGAGCAAACGGAGGGAGGAATCGGTCATATGAACCTCATGCAAAGATAGTCAGAGTCGGCAAAAAATTCCCTGTTAACTCGGTTTTATAATTAACTCGCACAATCTGTGCCAACCACCATGAAGGTGTGAAAAGACATGCGTCCCAAGCAAGGGAGTGCTCCGAAAAAAGTGAGTCTTTGATGAACAGGGAAGGTTGTGCGACGGGTTATTTCTGGGGAACCTCGCAGGAAAAATAGGAATCCGGGACCCTGCGGCACACCCATTTTGCCTGAGACGTTTCAATGGATTTCTTGAACTGTTTGACGAAATTCTCCACAGGAAAGTGTTCTGCCACCTTCCGACGGCCCGCTTCCCCCATCCTTCCAGCAAGGCCTCTGTCTTGACACAGAAGCTTCGCATAGCGGTTGAGTTCGATGGGGTCATCGGATAAGAAGCCACTCACTCCATGTTCCACAGGGGAGGAGGGATTCCTGGTACCCAGAACGGGAAGTCCCGCTGCCATCGCTTCGAGTGTTGCAATGTTATAGCCATCTTCAAATTCGGGGTGGGCTGTATGGATGAAAAAGCGGTGAGAAGACAAGATCGATTTTAGATCGTCCCAATCTTTGGAGGGACTTACGCCGGGCATATCCGGATTGAAACCCATCACCCGGACAGGGACATCTTTGAAAGCAGCCGCGTGAAAGTCCCAAAGCAGGATCTCTTTTCTGTTGGTGATCTGGTTAGCAATACGCAACCCCGAGCCTATGTCACCGGACCAGGGCAGGTATTCCTGAACATCCACGCAGTTCTCAACGATATCGTCTATGAATCCCCAGGTCTTTGCCTTGAGGGCAGAGATGGCCACAGCGTGTCCTCCAACCAGGTCCAGATAATGCTGACAAAGCATTCGCAGTTGGTTCGGGGACATGTTCAGGCCGTGTTGGCGAATACGGCCATCAAGCGTTTCATGAATGATCAGCAACCTGGGTCCGGGCAAGGTTTTTAAGTCGAGCAAGTCGGTGATATTATGAGTGATGATGCAATCATAGTTAGGTCTCGTTTGAAGTACCTTATCCAGAGTGGTCAGGACTCCGCCTTTGGGAACAGGACGCATCCGCGTGTCCCACTGGGTGCAATAACGGCCAGGCAGAGCATCAATGACGTCTATCTCGCACCCGAGATAGCCCAGTTGATGAACCCAAGCCTCATGGCAGTTCAGTGTAAGAAGTCGCTGCAAACTCTGCATTTTGTAATGGAACTTAGCAATATTCATGCCATTTTCCAACTTTTATCCATCACCTGGTTATCCATTTTTGCAGGTTCGGAGAGATAATAGAGACACGCGCAGGACCCACAACAACCTTTGGGGGGGGCAAGCATTGTTTCGCAGCAATTCATCCCCCCGTCTGCAGACATGAGGAACGCAAAAGCTAACCTCACAAAAGACAGGGATTAATAAAAATACCATATAACTATTTAATATTATATATTTTTATTTATAATGGGGCGGTGGCAACCTTCCCTCGCTCTTCCTTAAAAAAGACTAAAGTTTTCCTGCCGTGTGACGATATATTATTGCGAGAGGAGAAGTAGAAAAGGGTTATGATCATCGGCGACTTCCATGTCCAACATGTTCTCAGATCCTACAGCCGGCAATTGGCTGACGGGTCCCGCGTGTCCAAAGGCAAGGTGGATAAGAAGACCGCGCAAAAGGATGAGGTTACGCTCTCCACGGAAAGCAAGAAACGACTCCTCGCCGATAAAATTACCAATGAGATCATGACTCAGTTCTCAAAGGGGTCTGAACTGACCCGGACCGGTCGGGATATTCTGGATCGTTTAAGCCGCGAGTACGGACAGCCCTTACAGCTCTCCTATAGTGAAGAACAGGGGATGTTCTTTATCGTTCCGGATGAAACAGGGGGAGAGGGAACCAGGGTTCTTTCTGGCCCCGAGAACGAAGAGCTTAAAAAAAGGTTATTTGACATTACGCAATCAACCGTATACAATGATTTAGTATAAAGGAGAAGCCTTTTATGAAAATTTCAGATCTGAGCCAGGGGTCGAACCAGATTCAATATGTGAACCAGGCCGACCCACCGGACAAGCAACCGGGTTCCCAGGAAATCAAGAATCAGGAATCTCTCGTTGACAAGGTTGAACTTTCGACCCAAGCCAAGGAAATCAAGAAGATCAATGATGTCCTTGAAATGACCCCGGACGTCAGGGCTGACCGCGTAGCGGAGCTCAAGAAATTGGTTCAAGAAGACCGATATCATGTCGATAGCGAAACGTTAGCCGAGAAGATGGTCGACCAATCGATCATCGATCTTATAAAATAACCCCTCTCTGACTCGACGCCACCTTTTGCGCCGGCCTTTCGGGCCGGCGTTCTTGTTTCCAAACCTCCACACACTGTGTGTTTCACCCAGCCCCCGGATTCCCCTCTTTCAAAATCGGATTCACCGCGGAGCCGCAGAGATCGCGGAGGGAGCTTTTTTGATCCAACCCCGCGAAAGGCAGAGTTGGATCAAGACTTCATTCCTGCCCACCCCCAGGCAGGCCTTTGGGAATAGGAGCGGAATCTCTTGTTGGCTATGGCAACTGCTAGGAACTTTGTCATGGAAGAACAGAAGCCTTTTAATTTGGCGGCCTCTCAGCGCCAAATTAAAAAAAATAACTTCTCTGCGCTCTCTGCGCCTCCGCGGTGAGAATCTTATTTTGGATAAGTTGGGTTCTATTTCAGTCCGTTGGAGGGGATGGGATGGCGCAGGGAATATCGGCTGTCTGAGAGAATAATCTGTTTGCCCACCTTCTTTCTCAGATTGATGACGATGGGCCCCAGGAGATTGGCCGTGAGTTCCACTTTCTCTCCCGGCACAATATTGACGATCACCAGCGTCTGGATCCCATCCGGGGCATCCGCCAGTTGCAATTCATTCATGTCTTGCGGGCTGATCTGCATTTCATAATCAGGCTTCACGAGCAGGGGATCGATTAAAACAAAGGCCAGTGAACCCTTGTCCACCGACTGAAGCCAGACGAATGGAGACCCTTTCTTGTGCTCAAGCAGGGTGTATCGTATGTCATCCGGAAACCCGAATAATCCCGAGGGCACATGGATGATTTTATCTTCCAAAAGATCGAGGCTCCCGAAACGACTGGTCTCTATCTTCAAAATCGGATATCACCCCTTTCTTCCTGTGATTTCATCCAAAGAAGACAGCTCTACCTGAGCCGCCTGTTGGTTCTCTTCAATGATTCTTTGGTAGATTTCTTCACGATGGACGATGGCATCCGCAGGCGCCTCAATCCCAAGACGGACCTGTTTTCCCCGAATACCCACCACATAAACCCGGATATGGTCCCCGATGGTGATGCATTCTCCAATCTTTCTGGTCAGGATCAACATTCCCACCCTCCTTGGCAAAAATGCTGGAAAAAAAGTGAGTCAGCGAAAACATGTCCCCTCCCGGCCGTTGGCCGAACGGGCGCCTCATTCCATTACTGCAGGTAATTCAGGATGCTCAGTTCCGATACCCTGACGGAAGTCATCATCGCGGCCTGGTAAGCCACCTCTTTCTGATTCAACAGGGTGATCATCTCTACCAGGTCAGTATCCTCAACATTCGACAGGCGTTCCTTCAGGGTGAGGGTGAGTTGACCGTAGACGGATGCTTTCATATCCAACCGGCTGGTCTTGGCCCCTGTGTCAGCAAGCTCGCTAGCGAGAACGTCGGTGACGCCTTTGAGTTGATCCAGCTGCAGGCGGACCGTGTCGACGTCGTTGTCCTCCAGGGCTTTCTTCAACGTCCCCAAGGTTGTAAACAGGTTTGAATCCATTAAGGCATTTTGGCCATTTCTCCCAACTACAAGCGTCTCACCTTTTCCAATTTGAAGCTGGAAGTCATTCGTATCACCGTTGTATTGGGCTGTCTCAATGCCCCCGACCACCGTCTTTGAAAAAGGAGTGGTCCTGGTTCTGTAGCCGGCAAAGATATAATTTCCTCCAAATTCTGTATTCCCCAGCGCAATCGCCTCGTCCAACAGTTGGCCCACCACTGTGGCCATACTCGCACGAGTGTCGGCGGATTGGGTATCATCAGCCATCTGGACACTAATTTCCTTGGCCCGGGTCACCAGGTCGTTCAATTGGGTGAGGGCAGCCTCCCTGAGGTTAAGCCAGGACGTCCCGTTTTCGATATTCCGTTGATATTGTCCTATCTGTGAGAGGGAGGTTTTGAGCGTCATGGAACCGACCACAGCAATCGGATCATCCGATGGACGATTAATCCTCTTTCCGGAGGCAATCTTTTCGTTGATGTTCTTCAAATCCTCCGACAGCTTCTGGATCCTCCCCTGCAGCCCCTGACTCAATAATCGCGTTGAAACTCTCATGGCTCACCCTTACCTCAAGTCGAGTATTGTTTGGAGCATCTCGTCTGCGATGCTGACCAACTTGCCTGCCGCTTCATAGGCCCGCTGGGTCTTCATCAGTTCCATCATCTCCTCGTCGAGATTCACTCCCGAGACAGACTCCCTGACACTGTCGAGGTTTTCCAGCATGGACGTGGCAAACGCCCCATTCTGAGTGTTGTCTCCAACCAAGACCCCCAGTTCCCCGGTCAGGGTGCGGTAGTAGTCGTCGAGGGTCTCGGTCTGAAGACTGAACGATGGGCTGACGCCCCGGTTCTCGAACACCCATTTTCGGATCTGGATCGTATCATCGGTCTGGAGGGCCAGAATCCTCATGGCATTCTCATTGTCGCCGGGATCGCCGGACGTTCCCCCGGCTGCAATATTCTCCGGATGGTTCAGGACGTCAGCGCTCAGTTTAATATAGGCCGCCGCCTGGGAGTAGTCCCCCGAATTCGGCGTTTGAGGCGCTGTTCTGAAATCCTCAAAAAAATACTTTCCCGTTTCTCCCAAACGGGTGTAACCGGCTGTGTGCAGGGCATTGACCTCTGAGATGAAGGTCCCGGCCAATTCATCGAGGTCGGCCATATACTTCGGCACAATCTCATCCCGGACATCAAGCCATGCCCCCATCTTTCCGCCGTGGATCCTCCTGCTCACGTCAGACGGGATATGATTCCAATAGATATTATCAAGATCTTGTTCGAATCCCCAGGACTCATTACCATCCACCAGCAGCAGCCCGTCGGTGGTTAACACTTTCATAGAACCATGTTCGTCCTCCAGGTAGGTCGTTCCGATCAGGCCGGACAACTTCTCGAGCAGGATTCTCCTCTGATCCCTTAAGTCATTGGCCGTCCCCTGGCCCGACTCGGCATAAACGATCTTCTCGTTCAACTCGGCGATCCCCTTGATCGCACTGTTGATTTCACTGATCGTGGCCTTGATGTTCGTATTCATACTCTGTTTGATCTGGTTCAGATCATTGCTCATCGCGTTGAATTGGTTTGTCAGGGTCTGCGCCCGTTCGATAAGCGCTGTCCGTTCAGCAATGCCCCCCGGGTTATTGGCCACGTCCTGCCAAGCCTTCCAGAATTCATTCATGACCGCCCCCAGACCCTGGTCCGAGGTCTCATTAAAAATAGCTTCGAGATGGGAGAGAATGGCAGCCTTGGCATCATACTCCCCGGCAGATGCCGTTTTCGTGTTGATCGCCCGGTTTGTAAACTGATCAACATACTGAACCACCGAGTCCACTTGAACCCCTAAACCCAACTTGAGGCGATTGACAGAGGGGGTCCCCACCGACTCTAAGATCGCCCTCTGGCGGGAATACCCGAGGGTGTTGACGTTGGCGATGTTCTGGCTGGTGACCTCCATGGCGACCTGTTGGACCAGGAGGGCGTTTCTTGCAATGTTGAGTATCCCGCTAATTCCGCTCATCACTATACCTCTTTGTTGAACGCATAAGAAGGGGTAACGACCGGGGAAGGATGGACCGCCTTAGGATAACAGGGCGTCTCCGTCACCGGATTGATCAGCCAGGAGGTCAGGTCACCCAAAAAAGCCAGGTGCTCCTGGATAAAGGTCCTGTTCTTTTCATTCATCTGTCTGACCCGTTCCTGGAATAGCACGAGCGTCTGTTGATACGATTTCACCTTTGTTCGGTGGACAGGGGGAAGATGGGCTGCCAGACGAGAAAGAGTCTTATCCTCCCCATCTTTACCCAGGGCTTCAAAGATCCTTTCGATGGAAGTTTCAATCGGCGACTGCAGTCGGTGAACAAATTCGGTGTGACCTTCAATCTTCTTAATGACACCCAGCAGGAGGTCGATCTGCCCTTTCTTTAAACAGTCTGCCTCTTTATCCAACTCGTCAGCGATCAAGCGGTACCTTTCGACCTCTTGGTCCATCAGTTGCGATAATGCTCTCACTTCATCTTCCAAAGATGGCATGATCCTTCCCTCTATCACGGGTGGACGGAGATCTTATCTCCGTTCGATCCACTCTTGCCTCGTCTGTTTCTGAAAGGGTTGGTTTATTCCTTTCCTCTTGCTGAATCACACGGTTATAGATTATTTTCCCCAGACCCAGCCCTCCCCGTTTGGCCAAGGACTGGCTCAGTTCCTGATCAAAAAGCGAGATGTACACATCCTTTCCAAAACCGCTCCCCATCAGCCCAGACGTGGTCATGGACTGACGCATCGATTTCAACAGCTGGCTGATCAGGATCGATTCAAAATCGGCACAGCTTTTCTTGAGCTTATCTCGATCCACCCCTTTTCCCCCTGCCTGGGGGACCAGGGGGAACCCTTCTGTCTTTATGCTTTTAGGGTATATCGGCAGATTTCCCATTTTTCTTAACCTTTTACGTGACCGTTCCGTCTAAATAATCTCCAGGTCAGCCTGTAAGGCTCCGACGGCCTTGATGCTCTGCAGGATCGAGATCAGATCCCTCTGGGTTGCACCGATCGCATTCAGGGCCTTCACAACCTCCCCAAGGTTTGCCCCGCTTGGAAGCACAACCAGCGCCGTTCCATCCTCTTTGACGTTGATGCTCGACTCAGGAGTGACAACCGTGGACCCCCCGGGTGCAACGATCGCTCCTGTTCCCTCTCCAGGAGGGACGGCCACGGTCGGGGAGTCACGGGGGGGAGCGGGAGCAAAGGGAAGGGGTTGGAAAACGTTCAGTCTCTCTTTAATCTGTATGCTCAGATTACCGTGGGCGA
>Ga0154686_1199_pt4 | contig 8537 bp, 8 predicted proteins | sample Rifle2008BG13ft_FD_116115 | JGI IMG/M metagenome (GOLD analysis project Ga0154686, IMG submission 116115) | Deltaproteobacteria bacterium RBG_13_53_10 | reverse complement strand
GCGATTTCAAGAAAGGGGCACCAGCGCGGCCACGGAAAAAATAAAACTGTATTATGTCCCTTGAATTCCACCGTCACCCAAGCCCGACGCAAACGTCTATTGTCCTCAGCTGCGCTGGACGAATTCCACGATATTTCCATCAGGGTCCTTCACCATGGCGATGATCACGCCGGGCCGGCTCTCCCTCTCCGTTACAGCAAACTCGACGCCCTTGTTCTTCAACTCGACGCAGAGAGCAGAAAGGTTCTGAACCTGAAAAGTAACGTATCTAAAACCCAGCTGCTTTTCGAGCCCGACCGGTCCCTTGGGAGGAACACTACTGGGCTCGATCAATTTGAAGTCACTGCTTCCGAATCGGAGCCGATGCAAGGTTCCCAACATAGAAGGGCTGGTCCCTATAAACGTCAATCCCAAAATGTCCTGATAGAAATGAAGACTCGCCTTGATGTCACTGACAACGATGCCGAGGTCCAAAGAATCTTTGGCTGGTTTCATCATACCCCGCGCTCCTTTCTGGGTTACCCCTTTGTCTGTCTTTGGTGAACGGCTTTGGGCTGGCCTCTTTTTCTTCTAATTTAAGCAATCGGAGGAAGAGATGTCAATAAGGGGGAAGATAGGGTTGTAAAAAGGTCTGTGGTATTTCACATGCCCGTGTGTTAAAAAAGATTCCAGAGGTTACATCCCTATGTCCACCGTCCTTCCCTTCCGAGCACTGAGGCCACAGAAGAATTACGTTCGAGAGGTAGCGGCGCTTCCCTATGACGTCTTCGAGTGGGACGAAGCCAGAAAGATAGGGGAACTGAATCCCAGGAGTTTTCTTCATGTCGAAAAATCAGAAATCGATTTCTCAGAGGATACGGATGGGGATGACCCGCGCATCTATGCCACAGCCAAAAGCAATCTGGAAAGGCTCGTCAGGGAGAAAATCCTTTTTAAGGAAGGAAAGAACTGTTTCTATGTCTATGGGCAGAGGCAGGGAGACCATGACCAGTATGGAATTGTGGCATGCGTGAGCATTGCGGAAGTCGATGCCGGTAAAATCAAAAAGCATGAATTGACAACGGTCGTCAAAGAACAGGATCGAATCAGAAACATCGATACGGTCAATGCCAACACAGGCCTCGTCTTTTGTGTTTATTCCGCCCGGGAAGCGATTCATCGCATCGTCGAGGGAATCATCCGGGAGGATCCGGAATATGATTTCACGTTTGACCATGGCGTCGCTCATACGGTCTGGGTTGTCCGCGATGACCAGAAGATCGAGGCCATCACGAAAGCCTTTCTCGACGTCAGCGCCCTCTACATTGCCGATGGCCACCATCGGGTGGCCGCGGCGGCGGCCATCGCCAGAATCCGCAGGGAACGTAACGCCCTCCACAAGGGCATTGAAGAATACAATTATTTCATGGCCGGCCTGTTTCCTCATGACCAGGTCAGGATTATGGGCTACAACCGGGCCATTAAAGACCTGAATGGCCTCAGCGAGGAGGAATTTCTCAGACGAATCCAAGAGCGTTTCGTCGTCTCGCCAAACGTCACACTGAAATCCCCGTCCACCCCGCTTGAATTCGGGATGTATCTTCGAGGAAAATGGTTCAAACTTCAGGTCAGGGAAAGTGAGCTTGGCCAGAAAGATCTCATTCGAACCCTCGATGTCTCGCTCCTCCAGAACAACGTGCTGGCCCCAATCCTGGGGATTCATGATCCGAGGGCAGACAAGAGGATTAAATTTGTCGGGGGTATCCGGGGTGTAACAGCATTGGAAAAAATGGTCGATTCGAAGGAGTTTGCAGTAGCCTTCTCCCTGCCCCCTCCCTCTCTCACCCAGCTGATGGCCGTGGCTGATTCCGGTCAGATCATGCCCCCAAAATCCACATGGTTCGAACCGAAATTGTTGAGTGGGATATTCGTCCACCTTCTCGACTAGGGGTGGGAACACCTTACAATACCAAATAGTGAAGCTCCCCGCAGCAAGCTGCGGGGCATCCGCGCGGAGGCGAGTGAAAGTCTACCCTCGGGTTGATACGGTGGTTTGACGCACCGAACCCTATGCCCCCTCTCCTTCTTCCAGCCTGATGGTAATTTTGAGCCAATTTTCGGCAGAATCTTGCCAAACGTTGCGGAAGAAAAATTGCCCAAAAATCCAAAAGGCCGCATTTTCAACAACTTGGCTGCGAAGGCGAAACCGTCGATCTTCCCGGCACACTATTTGCTGTCATTGTGGGAAGAAAAGGCATGGGAGAGCGCCTTAAGGGGCAGGCAAAGGGAGAATCATCATGGTGTCGTCCAAATACACAATTCTTGCGGTCGACGATGAAGAATTGATAAGAAATCTAATGGTCAGTTTTTTGTCCAAAATGGGATACGCCTGTGTAACAGCAACGGATGGCCTTGACGCCTTGGATAAACTGAAAGGGAACAAAATCGATGCTGTCGTGACAGATGCGAAGATGCCCAGGATGGACGGAATTGATCTCACCATGGCGATCTCAAAAGAGTACCCCGGCCTTCCCATCATGATATCGACGGCCTATGGTGAAGAATATTCGATCGCCACAGCAATCTGTGTGGGGGCCCGCGAATTTATACAAAAACCGTTCTCTTTCTACGAATTCGTTATTCGATTACGCAAGATGATCCATGACTCCGAGGTCTCCAAGCAAAGGAGGCCTGAAAAGAGTGAAGATAAGGAACTTGAGAAGCTGAGGCTGGAGTTAGAGCAAATCCTGCAACCTGTCGGATGAATCCTGGTGGAATTTGAAGCTCCTCGCCCTGAAGGGCGGGGCTTCCCGGAAAGGTAGTTTCTTTCATATTGTGCCCCTTGACCCCGTCCTAAAGGACGGGGCTTGTGGGCCACATGCCGGTCAAATCACTTTCTCAATCCATCCGTAAGGGTCCTTCACGTTGCCATATTGAATGCCCATGATGGAATCATAGAGCTTTTGCGCAAGGGAGCCCACGTTCCCCTGATTGATCACGTGGGTCTTCCCTCGATAGGCGAGCTTGCCCACAGGCGAAATAACAGCGGCTGTCCCGGAGGCGAAAACCTCTCTCAACGTTCCATTCTCAATGGCGGAGAGCACCTCCTCGAGACGGATTTTCCTCTCGGAGACCTTCAGACCCCAGTCCCGCGCAAGGTGAATGACGGAGTCACGGGTAATCCCGGCGAGGATGGTGCCCGTAAGAGACGGTGTAATCAACTCATCCCCGATCAAGAAGAAGATGTTGCTTGTCCCCACTTCCTCGATATAGGTGCGCTCCACTGCATCCAGCCACAGCACTTGCGTATACCCTAAATCATGGGCTTCTTTCTGGGCCAGGAGACTGGCTGCATAATTGGCCAGAGTCTTTGCTTCGCCAAGGCCCCCCACCGCGGCGCGCGTATATTTCTCGGAGACATAAATGTCCGTTGGGTTGAACCCCTGAGGATAATAAGCGCCCACCGGTCCTACGATGATATAGAAAACATATTTTGTCGAAACATGCACCCCCAATGCAACCTCTGTCGCAATCATATTCGGACGGATGTAAAGGGATGTCCCGGCCTCGGAAGGAATCCATTCCTTTTCGATGCGGACGAGCTGTCGGGTGGCTTCCAACGCATCGTCCACATTGATCTCCGGCATACAGAGCCTTCTCGCCGAACGATTGAACCGCTCATAATTCATTCGGGGGCGGAAAAGGCAGATCTCCCCGTTCTGCCAACGGTAGGCTTTCATCCCTTCGAAGACTTCCTGACCGTAGTGAAGCACCAGGGTTGCCGGATCGAGAGAAAACGGATGATAGGCTTCGATCCTCGGTTGATGCCATCCCTTCCCTTCGTCGTAGTCCATGACGAACATATGGTCCGTGAGGATTTTGCCAAAACCCAGCGCGCTTCCAGGTACTGGTTTGCGCTTCAATTTTGTTCGCGAAGCCTTTTTCACTGTGATGTCAAGCATAGGACCCTCTTTCTCTTGGAGTGTTTAATTTATATAACATAAAATAAGTAAAAGAAGGAAGGCAATTTTGCAATTGTCCTGTGTTCAACCTCTACGGCGTATGCACTGTTCTGCTTCTCCACTGCCCCGGCGTTACGATTTTGCTCCATGTCGGAAACATGAAAAAACACACACCCCAAGACTGTTCCACCCGGTTACGTTCAGTTTCACTGTCGGGATAAATGACATCTCCCCGTGATTTCAAGGGATTGTGCCCTGCTTTCGTCTGACGGATCAGGATTTTTTCTTTAACCGCCCGCCTCATTTTCTTAAGTGTTTCCAAGCTCTTATCCCATAGAAGATTCACCTTAACAGCACCTTCTTGTCTCTCTTCCCCCGGTTTCTCTAAGCGGTGCAGAAATTGGTATGGATTTTGCTCAATAAACGTCCGGTATGGTTTCACTTGTCTCCATTAGGGCTTTTTATGCTTAACATTTTCCACTCACTTTTAAAGAGGACATCTTTTTCTCTGTTTCTGGTTGCCCTGATCTTCTTAATGACTGTCGGGGCTGCGGGATATTCTTTTTACGAGACCCAGAAAAAAACGGTGATTGTTGATCAGGAGGAAGTCTACATCCCTCTGCGGCGATGGATCTGGTTCACAGGGATTCTTGTCGGTGCCGTTATTCTGTTGGGAACCGCTGGTGTGGGTCTTGTCCTTCGCCTCCGAAACAGACCGCTCCAAAGAAATCGTCAATCCGATACGGAGCAGATCACATTAGCCCATAATCCTGATTATCTGACCAAGCGTGCCAACGAACTGATTCTCCTTCTGGATCAGAACATGAAGGGTACAGGAGAGGTTGAACGGGCGATGGCCCCGGGTAAAGACTCCGCCCATGAATCGCTTCAAGCCAATCCCCTCAAGGTCCAGTTTTTTGAGACCTCGTCAGAGGCCGAGTCACGGGAACATTGCGTCCAACGACGGGAAGGAGAACCACTGGAAACGACCGGTCCCCACGAGGGCGATACAAGGTTACTGATCGGAAATGGTTCCCGGATGGCTGAAGCCGAAGGAAGAAGGTTCTATCAGAGTATCCTGCAAGACATTAATCTCACGGAGCGGGAACTGACCCAGATAGAGTTGGGCAAGAGTAAAGGGAGGTACCGCATCGTCTCAGAATTTGCTTCGGACTGGACGTACTGGAAAGGGTCGGACAAAGAGGTCTTCTATGTCTCCCCTGCCTGCGAAGAGGTCTCAGGATTCACCCCTCAGGAGTTCTACAAGTCCCCTGAGTTGATGGAATCCGTCGTCCACCCCGATGATCGATCTCTCTGGGAAAAACACAGTCATGAGGAGCTTGACGAAAAGAATCCAGGGCCGATGGAGTTCAGAATACTCACGAATCGCGGGGAAACCCGGTGGGTCAGCCACTTCTGCAAGCCCGTTCATGACCACAACGGAAAGTTCCTGGGGGTATGCGGCAGTAACCGTGACATCACGAGCCAAAAGAGGGCGGAAGAAGCCCTGAAGATAAAGACCGAGGAACTTCTCCGATCGAATGCAGAACTTGAGCAGTTTGCCTATGTCGCTTCGCACGATCTGCAGACACCGCTGCGTGCGATCTCCGGTTATATAAAGCTTCTTTCAGACCGGTACGAGGGCAAACTGGATTCCGACGCACAACGCTTCATTCAGCGGACGATCGACAATGTCGCCCGGATGCAGAGGCTCATCAACGACCTTTTGAGCTATTCGCGTTTGACCACCCGAGGACATCCCTTTGAACGGACGGACTGCAATGCCGTCTTGAATGAGGTCATTGACATGCTGCACCCATTGGTTGAAGAAAGCAGGGGGGTGATCACCCATGGAACCCTCCCCACAGTGATGGGTGACGGCGGCCAACTGGCCCAGCTCTTTCAGAACCTGATCGCGAACGCCATTAAATTCCACGACACGGAACCGCCTCAAGTTCATATTGATGCTCAACGCCTGGACAAGGAGTGGTTGTTTTCGGTGAAGGATAACGGCATAGGCATCGATCCTCACTATTCCGAGCGCATCTTCTTGATCTTCCAGCGACTTCACACCGTAGACACATATCCGGGCACAGGCATTGGCCTGGCAATCTGCAAGAAGATTGTGGAGCGTCACGGAGGCCGGATCTGGGTGGAGTCGAAGGCGGGAGAAGGCTCAACATTCAAGTTCACCATCCCTGATCAAGGAGGCAGTCGATCATGACGTCGCAAAAACTTGGAAAACCCATCCACATCCTCATGGTGGAAGATAATCCGGATGATATTGAACTGGCCATGGAGGCACTCAAGGACGCCAAGGTGGGCAACACCCTGAAGGTTGTCAAGGACGGGGAGGAGGCGCTTGCTTATCTGCATGGTGAGGGTCCCTATCAGGGAGCGTTGCGTCCTGATCTCATTCTCCTCGATTTAAATATGCCCAGAAAAGATGGCCGTGAAGTGCTAAAGGAAATCAAAAACCACCCGACATTGAGACGCATCCCGGTGGTCATCCTGACCACGTCCCAGGCGGAAGAAGACATCTTAAACACCTACGACCTTCACGCCAACTGTTATATCACCAAACCTGTGGACTTCACCCAGTTCCTGAAAGTGGTGCGGTCCATCGAAGACTTCTGGTTAACCGTTGTCAAGTTGCCGCCGCGGTAAAAGGAAATGGATAAAACGTCGATTAGAATTTTATTGGTCGAAGACAACCCCTACGACGCTGAACTGCTGCAGGAGACATTATCCGACGTCCCAACGGTCCAGTTTGAATGGGTTCATGTCCTTCGACTGCATGATGCGATCGCCCGTCTCCGCGAAGAACGTTTCGATGTGATTCTACTGGACCTCTCCCTCCCCGACAGCCAGGGGCAGGAGACATTGGCAAAGGCTTATGGGCAAGCCCATGATACGCCCATTGTCATCCTGACGGGCCACAACGATGAGTCCATGGCAATTAAAACCGTTCACGAAGGGGCGCAGGACTACCTGGTGAAAGGCCAGGCCGATGGCCATACGCTGGTCCGCTCCATCCGTTATGCCATTGAACGACATGGGTTGACCGCAGAACTGGACCGGGGGCGACAGCAACAACTCAAGATCAAGGATCAGTTTCTTTCCCACGTCTCCCACGAGCTCCGTTCTCCACTGGCCGTCATCCATCAGTTCGTAACCATTCTGCTGGATCGTATCGCAGGAGACCTCACTCCTGAACAGAGCGAGTACCTGGGAATTGTCCTAAGAAATGTGAGCCAGCTGCGAAAGATGATTGAGGAACTCCTGGAAGTGACACGCGCTGAAACCGGGAAACTGGCCATTCACCCGCAGTGGACTCCCTTGCCCGAACTGATCGATGAAACAATAGATGCCATGCAAATCGCCGCGTCGGGAAAGGGGATCGGTCTGTCTACGGAGGGTTCCCGTGATCTTCCTTTTGCCTATGCCGATCCCAACCGCGTTCGACAGGTTTTGATGAACCTGATCGACAACGCCGTTAAGTTCACACCCGAAGGAGGGAAGATTGGGGTTCGATGCCAGGTCGCGAGCGAAGACCCTCATTTTCTCTGTGTTTCCGTGAGCGACACCGGCTGCGGGATTCCTCCGGAGGAGACAAAGAAGATCTTTGATTCACTGTACCAGGTGAAAGACTCCATTGAAATAAACCGGAAGGGGCTCGGACTCGGCCTCTACATCTGCAAAGAGCTGGTTTCCCGGCACGGGGGACGGATCTGGGCCGAAAGCGAATTCGGACAAGGAAGCACCTTCTCCTTCACCTTACCCATTTTTTCCTGGGCACACCAGCTGGCACCCATTCTCATTCCTAAGAATCTTGAAATAGGCTCTCTTGCCCTTTTCACCGTGGAGGTCTTCTTCAAGAACAAGCGACTCCTCACCAAGTCGGATGAAACCACACTGAGAGAGGTTTGGAATATTCTGAAGCAGTGCATCTTGATTGATAAGGACGTCATTTTGCCCAGAATGGTTTCTACAAAACGCAAGGAGCTGTTCTTCATCATTGCGTTTGCCGATCAGAGAGGGACGGAAGTACTCAAACAGAGAATCGATGAGCAGATCGGGCGCTATGAAGCGATCCAGAAGACGGGTTTGGAGACGGCCGTAACGTACACGATGTTTGATGTTTCTTCAAGGAAAGGGGACCATCCGTGGGATGACCTCGTGAAAGACATTACCCTGACGATTGGGGATTGGATAGAAAATGCTTCTCGGGAGGAGGATCCGAAATGACCTGCAAGAAGATTCTAATTGTCGATGACGATAAAGACCTGCTTCATGGGTTGAACGTTTGGTTGAGGTCTCTGGGGTACAAAGTCGTTTTTGCCGTGGACGCGACGTCGGCGATCGTCATGGCTCAATCGGAGAAACCGGATCTGATCATCCTTGATATCAGCCTGCCTGCCGGGGGTGGGTACCACGTGATGAAATCGCTGAAATCCTCCGTCCCGCATGCTTTTATCCCCATCATCGTCATCACCGCCGGAGATGCGTCCATCAATCGGGAGAGGGCCCTGACGGGTGGCGCGGAAGCCTTTTTTCAAAAACCTTTCGATAACCATGAACTCCTCGCCGCGATCA
>Ga0154686_1247_pt1 | contig 8614 bp, 7 predicted proteins | sample Rifle2008BG13ft_FD_116115 | JGI IMG/M metagenome (GOLD analysis project Ga0154686, IMG submission 116115) | Deltaproteobacteria bacterium RBG_13_53_10 | reverse complement strand
ACGGTTTCAGGGTGCCGGATTTGTGATCTGTTTTGACCAAAATCCTGAAAGCCGCAACTGCTGGCGCGTGATTGAGCGTCAATTCTGGGGGTCAGGGCAGATCGTAAATTTCTCAGGGGTTGAGAAGCGGTTTTCAAGTACCACAACCTACCTGCGTCTCCGGAAGAAGGGGACCTCGTACACCGCGTGGTTCAGTGCGGATGGAAGGACCTGGACTGAAGCAGGTACGCGAGAGGAACGCAGAACCCCTGCTTTTGCTGGGGTCATGACCTTGCGTCAGTCTTATGACCGGAACCTGAACCTTTATTCTGTTGCCGATTTCGACTACCTGCGCATCACGCAACCGAGCCCGCCGTCACCAACTCGCACTGGTGATCCTATCGCTAAAATATCTGGAACTTGGGAATTCGGGAGGGTTATCAGCAAACAGGACCGCCAGGTTATATGTCACCTAACCCTTACCGGAGAGCGGGTAGAGAAGATTGGGGGCTACAAAATAAGCGGCAACCGCCATCCAAATGAGTCGTTCTGGGGGCTGGAAGGTGAGAATACAATCTGGTTCAAACATGCTGACGGGAAGATCACTAGCAAACTGACGCGAAGGGAAGATAACTACTGGGAGGGGGAATATATCGAGCATAAGGATGCGCCTGTCCGGGGAAAAAAATTAGATCACTATATCAAAAGGGTGAAAAGGTAGCGTACAAACAGTTCCCGAACACTCGCTTTCAGGCCGTGATGGGGTTCACTATCTTCTATCTATCATCTGTTTCCGATCCTTCAAGAAGCCGCGATACTGAAGGACACTGTCGCCGCTCCACGGTGTGGCTACAGAGAGATCAGGAACTATTACTTCGCTCGCTTTCTTAGGACCATAGGGACTGAAAAAATGCTGTTCGAGCGGCCTGTGTCATTAGCCACCACTGGAATTTCACTGGCCATTATGATTCCGGAATGCAACGCATTACTCGAACAACCAAACCAGGTTCCTGGCACGGCACTCATAGCCGGAGCTGTAATCGGTACCATCGGCATTTATCTGGGTAGCACAACTGCAAGTTCTTACTACACAACGCTGGGACGCACCCTTCGCCTTGCAGTCTGGGGACTCCTGGGATTAGGAATGACCATCTGCACGTGCTATTTTGGGATACGGGTGCAGGAATGGTGGCATAAACTGATTTTCTTTGGGATCGGTTGCCTGCCTCTATTTGCACACCTTGCTGTTTTGTTCCAGTGGTGGCGGGGAGGCAGCCTGGGGGCTGGCTTTCGCGAGTGAAGTCGTCTTGACTCTATAGAAAGAGTGGCCCTGATGGGGTTCAGTATCTAATTCCTGTATTGAGTTACTCAGAAGAGTTTGGATATGATTTTCGTATGAATGCATGCTTTCTGCCAGTAATCTGCGCATCCATAAGTTGACCAGCGACGAAGACTTGTAGGTGCTAACCAAACAGATGACTTGACAGTGTCTGTTAGAGTAAGTCCCATTCAGGGCTATTTCTTCTCCTGGCCCTGGATGGAGATCAACTCGATATCGAAAATCAACGCGGCATTCGGCCCGATCGGTCCCCCTGGGGTGCCGCGCTCCCCGTAAGCAAGGTTCGAAGGGATAAACAACTGCCATTTGGCTCCTTCTTCCATGAGCTGCAGAGCCTCTGTCCAGCCGGGAATGACCCCTTTCACTGGGAACGTTGCCGGTTTTCCCCGCCGGGCGGAGCTGTCAAATTCCGTTCCGTCGACCAGAGTGCCTCGATAGTTGGTTGTTACGGTGTCCGTTGCCTTGGGTTTCTTTCCAGTACCCGCCTTGATCACCTTGTACTGCAAGCCACTCGCCAGTGTTTTCACTCCCTCTTTCTTCTTGTTCTCAGCAAGGAAGGTCTCTCCTTGCTTCTTGTTCTTCTCTCCCATCTGCTTCGCAAGCTCCTGTTGTTTGGCCGTCATCTCCTTCTGAAAGGCTGCGATGGTATCCCGAATTTCCTGCTCGGTCATCAACGGCTTTTGTCCGGTCATCGAATCCTTGATCCCCCTTGCAAGAATGGCGGGGTCAACCTCGATCGATTGATTCTTCAAAGTCATCCCAATATCCATCCCAATGCTGTAACTCACTTTATCCTTCGGGGTTTTCAGGACTACGTCCTGCGCATAAACCTGACCCGCCAAAATTCCAATACTCAAAGCAATGATCAATCCCGATTTCATGAAGGCTCCTTTCCCGCCCGTTCTGATTGCATTATTAAAACACCGTTCCTATTGTATCCCCTGGAAGGACTATTTTCAAGGAATCCTCCCTGCATCTATTTCCCCACCCTTTTGTAGGACGTGAGGAGTTGGGCTTGTGCAAGAATATGCCCCTTCATCGCCTTCTCCAGAACGGCCTTGGTCGAGCGGGTCTCCAGATTCAGACGGATGTCAAGGACATAGAGCTTAAACGCATACCGGTGGGCCCTTGCAGGGGGACAGGGCCCTCCGTAATTCCGCTTTTTGAAATCGTTCGTACCCTCAACAGCGCCTTCTGGCACAGAGTCTTCCTTGATATCTTTGATCTCAGGATCAATGTTCCACACAATCCAGTGGACATAGCTCCCCCGGGGCGCATCTTGATCATCAAGAATCAATGCCAACGATTTTGCCTTTCGCGGGACATTCTTGATCATCAGGGGAGGATTGATATTCTCCCCGTCGCAGGTGTATCGTGGGGGCAGGATTCCGTTATTCTCAAATACGGGGCTCGTTATCTTCAGTTCCCCGGTCTTCGGGGCATCCTCGCCCACAGCTAAAGGAACGGAAAAACCCAAAACGAGCAATAATAAAACAGGAACCAATAAGCGCCTCATCTTTTCCCTCCTAACCCGGCATAGCCGGAACCAAACAGGGTTTGGACTCTAAAAACCCGAATTTCGAATATCGAAATCCGAAACAAATTCGAATTTTCAAAAGCTCTAAACTTTCTTGTTTGGAACATTTGAAATTGGGTCGTTTGAGATTGTTTCGAATTTCGGATTTCGAGCTTCGTATTTAAAATCTGCTCGATCTTAAGTAACGTTGTTGCCATTTTGCACACAATCTTATTCCTAAGAGCCTAAAGGACAATCTGTGATTGTTCAATTATAGCAGATTGGTCACGACTCTCACAAAGAAATGACCCGTCGTACCACTTCTACGAGGAGAAATTAAAGACTTCTTGTAAAACATCCGATAATTGTATAATCTACAGGTTAGCGACGAAAGAGGGGAGGAATATATGACAATCATTATCATATTGATCATCCTGGCCATCCTCGTATTTGTTGTCATCGGCATCTACAATAAACTGGTTCGGCTGAGAAACACCGTGAAGTCCTCATGGTCAGATATTGATGTTCAGATGAAGAAACGGTTCGACCTGGTACCGAATCTTGTCGAAACCGTGAAAGGGTATGCCGCCCATGAAAAATCGGTCTTTGAGAAGGTGACGCAAGCAAGGTCCATGGCCATGCAGGCAACCTCCCCTGCAGAAATGGCAAAGGCTGAAAATATGTTGAGGGATACGCTGAAAAGCCTGTTTGCCGTGGCAGAGGCCTATCCTGACTTAAAAGCCAACACGAATTTCCTCCAGCTTCAATCGCAGCTCCAGGAGTTGGAAAATAGCATCGAATCCGCAAGAAGATATTACAACGCGGTGGTCAGGGATTTTAATACCCTGATCGAATCTTTTCCCTCCAACCTCATTGCATCTCAGTTTAACTTCAAGAAAGAAGAATTCTTCCAGCTTGAAGCACCGGCAGAAGAGAGAAAAGCTCCAAAGGTTAGTTTTTCGTAACTTTTTTGGCCCGCGATAGACCCGGGGCCTTACACTTCGAGAAGCAATCATGAGAAACGTTTGCGTCATCCTTGTCCTCTTCGTATGCATGGTCGCCGTCCCGCCCGCCCTTGCACAGGACTTTACCATCAACACGTTCCATTCGAATATCACGATCCATGAAGATTCATCCTTTATCGTGAGAGAAACCATCGATGTGTCATTCCATAGACCGAGGCACGGGATTTATAGAGACATCCCGTTCGAATACAGAGACGACCTCGGGAAGATCATAACGACACCCTCACACGTGCTCTCCGTAACCGATGGCGCAGGGAAGAAGTGGAATTACAGGGTGAGTAAAATCGGTCATCAGTTTAATATAAGGATCGGCGATTCAAACCGGTTTGTCGACGGACGCCAGACGTATGTGATTACCTACCGGGTCGAAAATGCCATCCTCTTCTTCGATGATCACGATGAGCTTTACTGGAACGTTACCGGAAACAACTGGAAAGCGGTCATCCAGGAGGCCTCTGCGGATGTGGATCTCGAGGCAAAGAACAAGAGCAAAAAATTGTGGGCTTCAGGCTATACCGGCATCTTTGGGTCAAGGGAGTCCGACTGCACCTTTGAGACCTCTGATAACAGGGGTAAATTCTTCACAAAGAAAGCCCTGAGACCAGGGGAGGGACTGACCATTGCCTTCGGATGGGACAAAGGCCTCATCGCCCCTCCATCGTCGTGGAAGAGGTTCTTGTGGGCTGCCAACCTCAAGGAAAACTGGGTGTTCCTGCTTCCCCTCTTCTCCCTGATTTACATGGCCAACTTCTGGTACCGGAGAGGAAGGGACCCCAGGGTAAGGGAGGCCATAACCGTGATGTATGAACCTCCCACGTTTGAAAATCGGCCGCTCACCCCAGCGGAAGTAGGTGCTCTTGTTGATGAAAAACTCGATCCGAGGGACATCACCTCCTCTATCGTTGGCCTGGCCGTCAAGGGATACGTAAGTGTTGAGGAAACCAAGAAAGAAGGTTTGTTATTTGAAACAACGGACACCTATCTAAAAAAGCTTAAAGAACCGGATTCTGATCTCAGCCCCTTTGAAATGGAGCTCATGCGAAGCCTTCTTCCAGGTTCATTACCAGGAGTCTACGTCTCACAATTGAAAAACAAATTCTATACAAATCTGAAAACATTGAAAAAGGTCCTTTATGGGGAGCTGATCAGGAAAAAGTATTTTCTCAGCAATCCTGAGAATGTGAGAAACTCATACAGCGTCATAGGATTCCTCATCATTATCTTCGGTGGTTTTGCGGCAGTCTTCCTTGCCCCCTTTTCACCCGGGAAGGGGATTTTTGCGTTCATATTAACAGGGCTGCCAGTTCTTGCCTTTGCCCGGTTCATGCCCGCAAAGACGAAAACAGGTGCCAGTGCGTACATGGACATCCTGGGCTTTCAGGAATTTATGAACCGTGCAGAAAAGGACAGGCTCGAGAGAATGGGCGACGCAAACCTTTTCTCCAAGTTCTTGCCTTACGCCATTGCCCTGGACGTCGCAGATAACTGGGCAAAGGCCTTCGAAGGAATCTACCAGAATTCTCCCGATTGGTATGTATCACCGATGGGCCACAGAACCTTCAGCCCTTATGCCTTTTCGCATTCTCTTAACTCGGTCACCTCAAGTCTCTCTTCCGCTATGTTCTCCGCCCCGAGGGGAAGTGGTACTGGCGGTGGTGGTGGTGGAGGAGGGGGTGGCGGTTCTTCTGGCGGTGGCTTTGGAGGTGGCGGCGGAGGAAGCTGGTAATCCAACTTCCCTAAACCACGTCTCTTACAAACGGCCCGGCATGACAGCGCCCAGATGCAGTCCTATCCGGACATAAAGGGCAACGACAAGAAGGATCAGGAGCACTGCGATCACGGCGTAATCTGTACTAACCATCCGAAGTTCATCGTAAAGGGTGCGTTTTGACCCGGGACTGAACCCTCTTGATTCCAGGGCCATCGCAAGCTGGTTCGTATGTCGTATGGCATAAAAAAAGAGGGGCACCGCCTGGGGGATGAATTTCCCGATGCGGCTGAAGATGTTCCCCGACTCGAGATCCAGTCCCCGTGAGACCTGCGCCTGAATGATCGTTGCACCCGCACCCGCAAATGTCGGAAGCAGTCTCAAGGATGTTGAAAGGGCAAAGGCCACAGGATGGGGAAGGCCCATCCGGATCAATCCATTGGTCAGTTCCTCGTTTCTGGTGGTAGAGAGGAGAATCAGCCCGGCACCCACAAACGAAGCAAGCCGGAGTCCAACGGCGATCCCGTAGAGGATCGACTCGCGGCTCAGATGAAGAGACCCCCAGGTCCACAGGGGAGTGGGTCCCTTCACGAAAAAGGGCCACAGGAGAATGCTGAAGAGGACGAGCAGAACCAGGATAAACCGGAGCCGCCAGAAATTAAGCAGCGCCTTCGCTGAAATCGCGATGGCCAGAATCCCCAAGCTCACCGCCGCCATATAGAATGGATTGTTAAAGCAGAGGCAGATGGTAAAGACGATGAGTGTGCCAATGATCTTGGTCCTTGGATCGAGGCGATGAACCCAGGTCGTCTTGTCGAGGTAGAGAAAAATAGTCATCCTCTCAACTCCTCGATCATTTGTTTCACAGTAACCGCCTTTGTCCCCAGCCAGTTGCTGAGCTGAACCAGCGGAGGAGGACGTAACGACGCCTCACGAAGCTGGTCTTCTTCAGAGAAGACGTCCCGGGTCGGTCCATCCCGCAGAATCGCCCCTTCCTTCAGTACCACGACCCGGTTCGCATATTCTGCGGCCACCTCCATCGAGTGGGTGATAATGACGATGGTGTGCCCCTTCTGGTTGAGACGTCTGAGCATCTCCATGAGGTCCCGCTGCTGCCGAATGTCAAGCCCGGTCGTTGGTTCATCGAGGACAACCACCTGAGGCCGAACGGCCAGAACCGAGGCCACGGCCAAACGTTGACGTTCCCCTTTTGTCATGGCGAATGGAATGTTCTTTTCGTGCCCCTGTAAACCAACGACTTCCAGGACCTCGGAGACACGGTCTTCGATCGTTTTGGGAGTTTCACCCAGCATCTTGAGGCCAAATCCCACCTCTTCGTAGACGGTTTTTGAGAAGATCTGATGATCGGGATTCTGGAAGACGTACCCGACCAACCGTGCTATTTCCCGGTGGCTGTACTGGTGGGTCGGCCTCCCCTTCAATAGCATCCGACCATGGGTGGGCTTGAGTAGCCCGTTGAAGTGCTTGGCCAGCGTGGTCTTCCCCGAACCATTCTGGCCCAGAAAGGCAATGAATTCTCCCTCATGAATGGAGAGCGTGATCTTCCGAAGGGCCTCGATGTGATGTGTGGGATAGAGATAGTTCAACTCCTCCGCCTGAAGAACGACAGGTCCCCGGGAATCGACCCCAGATGGCCCTTTGGGCCTGAATTGCCCGGGCTTGACCCACTGTTCCTTTTGAATGAGAGAGATCGCCTCCTTTACCGTCAACGGTTTGCCCGGCCATCCCATGGAAGAAAACAGTTCTACCATGGGAGGTATCTTGACACCGCATGATTCGAGGCTGGGGATATCCCCCAGCACTTCTCCGGGCGGCCCTTTTGCGATGATCTGCCCGTCTCTCATCAACCAGACCTGATCTGCATTTTCCGCCGTTTCAGGTTCATGGTCGACAATCAGGAGCACCCGCCCCTCCTTCCGAAGATCACCCGCTACCGAAAGGACTTCCTGCCGGCCCATTGGATCAAGATCTGTCGTGGGCTCATCCATAACGAGAATCTCAGGCTCCATGGATAGGATCGAACCGATCGCCAGACGCTGTTTCTGGCCGCCGGAGAGGCTTGCAGGTTCACGTCGACGCAGTTTCTCAAGCCCCACGAAGGCCAGGTAGTGTTCGACACGCCTCTTCATCTCGTGGCGCGGCACGCACTGGTTCTCCGGGCCGAAGGCCATCTCCAGTTCCACATTCGTGGAAAAGAGCTGGGCTTCAAAATCCTGAAGCACCAGTCCGACAATCCGCGACATCTCGGCCACCTTGTGACGGGCAACCTCCCGCCCCTTCACGACGACCCGGCCTTGAAAGTTGCCGCGGAAGAACCCGGGGACAAGTCCATTCAGCGCGCAGCAGAGCGTTGACTTGCCCGCCCCCCCGTGACCCATCACCACAACAGAGGTGCCCTCTTCGGCCTGCGCATGAATATGCTGCAAGGCAGGTTGTTCCCGCCTTCGATAACGAAACGTAAAATCCTCAATCGAAATTGAAGCATCCATAAAGGTTGTGAGAAAACTACCCGTTTGCTGAAAAACTTATTTCATAGGCTGACCCAAAATGTCCAGCTGGAGACATTATCGAAGGTGGAAGATGGTGGATGGATTGAATGAATTCACCACCAACGACTCTCTACTCTCCACTCTCGTGTTCCGGGGGGAACGCCGCACATGCCTGCCTGCCGGTAGGCGGGGGCATTTTTCATCAGCCTGTTCTAGAGCAGGAAACTCCCGACCAGAATGGCCAGCGTGGAGATCCATCCCAAGGTGGCCCCGGGTAGCCCGGTGACCACTCCACCCAGCAAACCGACGATCGAAGCAACGATGACCAGCCACGCCCCGAAGGTGCCCGCAATGGGTTTCCCGATATCGCCCTCGTCCATCACGTCTGCCCAGAAAAGGCCCAGGTGTTCTCGCGTGGCGCTGAAAACAGAGATCAGAAGGACCACGCCGATCCAGCTCGCCAGGGTGTTGTTGAGGGTGATGATCTTGGTCAGGATGGCATAGGGAACCATACCCATGGCATCAATGAATGTACTT
>Ga0154686_1203_pt5 | contig 8647 bp, 11 predicted proteins | sample Rifle2008BG13ft_FD_116115 | JGI IMG/M metagenome (GOLD analysis project Ga0154686, IMG submission 116115) | Deltaproteobacteria bacterium RBG_13_53_10 | reverse complement strand
CGTCAGCCGCTATTCCCGTGCGCGGATGGCGAGACTGGATCAACAGCGCTGGCGTAAAGACATCTCCATGTTCGCTGACCTGGACCTTCACCGAACGTTCGAAGCCAAGTACCAGCCTGTCTCTGTTCCCTCGGAAGATGAACTGACGGTTATTCTGAGCAAAATGGGTAAACGTCTCCCTCAGGATGAATTGAATTGTGGTGCCTGTGGGTACGACACCTGCCGCGAACATGCACAGGCCATCTACCGGGGGCTGGCCGAAAATGAGATGTGTCTCCCCCATACGATCGACCAGTTTCATAAAAAGATCAGGGAGCTTGCCGTCTCGAATGAACAGTTGGCGAGCATCCAGGAAGCACTGGTCCAGTCTGAGAAACTGGCCAGTATGGGCCAACTGTCAGCAGGAATCGCCCACGAGATCAACAATCCTCTGGGTGTGGTACTGATGTATTCCCATCTGCTCCTGAGCGAATACGGCAAGGATTCGAGACTGGGGGAAGATCTCGGAATGATCGTTGAACAGACAGAACGGTGTAAAGAGATTGTTGCCGGATTGCTCAATTTCGCCCGACAGAATAAGGTGGTTTACCATCCGGCAGATATCCGTCAGTTGGTGGACAGGAGTCTAAAGACCATCCCCGTCCCTGCACATGTAACGGTCCAGATTGCCCATGAGATCGATGACCCCATAGCCGAACTGGATGGCATCCAGGTCACGCAGGTTTTAGTCAACCTGATCGACAATGCCTTTGCAGCGATGCCTCAAGGGGGTCAACTGACAATTCAGACGGATGGCACCCCGGACCTGGTGCGCTTTACCGTCACTGACACAGGAGTTGGAATACCGCAGGGAAACCTGAAAAAAATATTCGAACCCTTTTTCACCACAAAAACACTGGGAAAAGGCACGGGATTGGGACTCGCAGTAACCTACGGCATTGTCAAGATGCACCACGGTGACATTCAGGTCAAGTCGAATGCCGATCCCAAGGCAGGTCCGACGGGATCGGCCTTTACGGTCACGTTGCCCAGAAAGAGTGTAAGTGATTAGTCTCATCAGGACACGGGGCGTTGTCCAACACGTTTCATGAATGTGATTTACCCGTGAGGAGAAGCCGAACGTTGGCTCCGGGAAAGAAGGAATGGACCGATTGCGCATTTTAGTGGTGGATGACGAACTTGGCATAAGACTGGCTGTCAAACGAACGCTGCAAGACTACGCGATCCGCCTGCCCGATTTTGAAGGGGAGATGAGTTTTGAGGTGGATCTGGTTGAGACAGGGGAGGAGGCCCTCGAAAGGATCGAAACCCTTCGGCCGGACATCCTCCTGCTGGACCATAAGCTTCCCTCCATGTCCGGCCTCGATGTGCTGAACCGGCTTTCAGAAAAAGAGGTCGACATGATCACGGTGATGATCACGGCTTACGCATCTCTCGAAACCGCTGTCACCGCGACCAAGCGGGGTGCCTTCGACTTTCTGGCCAAGCCGTTTACACCCGAAGAGCTCAAGGCCGCCGTCTATAAATCGGCGAAGCACTTGATGCTTGGGCGGCGTGCGCGCTAGTTGGCCGATGAAAAACGCCAGCTCCGTTTTCAACTGATCTCGATGGTCTCTCATGAATTGAAAGCCCCGCTCGGTGCCATTCTCGGATACCTTGGCGTTCTCAAAGACCGTTCGGTCGCCGAGAAACCGGCCGTTTATGATGACATCATCGAACGGAGCCTGATCCGGCTTCACGGGATGCGTAAACTGATCAAGGACCTGCTTGATCTGACGAGCATCGAATCGGGTCAGAAAAAGCGGGAGATGGTTCCGTTGGATGTGCTGGAGATTGCCCGGCAAGCCGTGGAGACCGTCCGTCCGGAGGCAGCAGAGCACAAGATTGTTCTCGATCTCCACGGGACTTCTCCCGTTGGGATGACAGCCGATCGTGATGAAATGGAAATCATTCTTAACAACCTTCTCACCAATGCCATCAAATACAATCGCGAGGGGGGCCGTGTGGAAATCGCCATTGAATCAAAGGACGGGAACGTGATGGTCCGCGTGGCCGACACGGGCATCGGGATGACCCCCGAAGAAACGGGGAGACTGTTTACTGAATTTGTGAGGATCAGGAACGAGAAGACCCGGAATATCCTCGGCAGCGGTCTGGGTCTCTCTATCGTAAAAAAAATCGCGCTCCTCTACGGCGGCGACATTTCCGTATCCAGCCAGCCCGATGTCGGAAGCACCTTCACCGTCCTGTTGCCCCAGTCTCACCAGACAGACGCTGCCTAGACAGGGTTTTTCTCTCCACGTCACCTTTGCACCCGGTTATGCTTTTTTTCTGAATCCGAATTTCCTTCGCTGGGCCGTCTGGACAATTCTCCGTTTTGTTATTTCTTTTCCCTGACGTTTGAGATAAAATGGAATAATACAGATAGTTTCATAAAACAGGAGAAAAGCAAAAAATGTCAATTTCAATCGAACCCAGGTATCTGTCGTTTATCTTATTGCCTATTTCCTTTGTAATTCTGTTCGCGTGCGCGGCCGGAATGAAGCAATCCCCTCCCCTCCAGGTTGTTTCCCATGTGGATTTGAATCGGTATCTGGGGACCTGGTACGAGATCGCCCGGTTTCCCCACCGATTCCAGGAGGGGTGTGTTGCATCGAGGGCCACCTACACCCTGCTTGAAGACGGCAAGATTGAGGTATTAAACCAATGCTACAAGGGCGGGCTAAGCGGGGAACTCTCATCTGCAAAAGGCAAGGCGTGGGTCGTCGACAAAGGGACTAATGCCAAGTTGAAGGTTTCGTTCTTCCGGCCCTTCTCAGGGGACTACTGGATCATCGACCTGGGTGAAAATTACGAATATGCCGTGGTGGGACACCCCAGCCGCACATACTTGTGGATATTGAGCCGCACACCCGAGATGGATGAAGCCCTGTACAACCGTCTCCTTGACAAATTGCAGAAGCAGGGCTATGACACAAGCAAGCTGATTAAGTCACCACAGAAACCCTGACAAGGAAAGGAGGAGCCATGCGATCGGATCACCCTCTCCGTCTTTATCTTCCCCTCGCAGGATGCATCATCGCTCTGCTTGCCGCCCTCTCCGCCATGTGAGCTGCCGTGGGCAGCCGCCTGGGATGGTGGCATTTCCGCTCGGGCTTTTCCATGCTCAGATGGGCTGCCGATGGAGGTCTCCTGGCGGCAGCCGTATCCATTGCCGGTCTTATTTTGTCCCGGCGGCAGCTTTCACGGGCCAGGCTCATCCTCTCCATTTCCGGCCTCATCATTGGTCTTGGTGTCGTCGGGGTCTTATGGTCATGGTGGCACACGGCACAGACCGTGCCGGCCATTTACGACATCACGACCGACACGGAGAACCCGCCCGCCTTTGTTTCGATACTTCCCCTTCGAAAGGACGCAGCCAATCCAGCCGAATACGGGGGGCCTGAAATTGCCGCAAAACAGAAAGCCGCCTATCCGGATCTCACTCCAGCAATACTTCCTCTGCCTCCTCCCCAAACCTTCGAGCAAGCCCTTCAGACAGCACGGGACATGGAGTGGACCATTGTCAATTCAAACCCTGTAGAGGGACGTATCGAGGCCACCGACATGACCTTCTGGTTCGGCTTCAAAGATGACATTGTCATTCGCATCGTAGCAGCAGGTCAGGGAAGCCGAGTCGATGTGCGCTCCGTGTCACGCGTGGGACGAAGCGACGTGGGTACCAACGCCAAGCGAATTCGAAATTTCCTCAAGAAGCTGGCACAAAAGGGATAGAAAGCTCCACGACCGCTAACCGTCCAAGACCAGTCTCAACAAAGCGAGGGGATCGTCGATGAGCGTGTTGTTTCCGATTTCTCTGTTCTTGTAAGCAACGAATCTGACTCCCGCCGATTCAGCGGTCTGCCTGTCGACTTCGGAGTCTCCCACAAAGACGATCCCTTTCCTGTCCAGTTTGAGTGTGTCAACGATCTTGTCAACGGATTCTCGGCGAGGCTTGTGGTTTTTTACATCGAGGGCTGTCACGACCATGTCGAAGTAGGGACGGAGGCCGAACCGATAACGTCATCACGTAGAGGAAATGCAAGCACAACCCAGCGAGCGATCCTCCAAATAGCAAGGAGTTCATAGAAATGGCTAAAAATGATGTCCTAACAAATCGATTTTTAAGAAATATCTTGATCCTGGTCATTATTATAGTTATAGCTTTATTATTATATAATATTTTTCTGACCACCCCTTCGCTCACCAAATTATTAATCAGCACAACGGAAGATGATGCTGTGCGTATTGCCAAGCATTTAGCTTCCTCTATACTCATTTCAGAAACGAAGGAAATAGGCAAGGGTTCTCTAAACAACCAATTATCAAAAGAAGTCGATAAAATAAAAGAGGATTTTGAGTTGATGAGCTTAAAGGTCTTCTCACCGTCAGGCGAGATCGTATTTTCTTCTGACCCAAACGAGGTAGGAGAAATAAACCAGAAAGGATATTTTCACGATATTGTTGCAAAAGGAAGGGTCTATGTGATGGTGGTGCCAAAAGACAAGGAATCCCTTGAAGGTCGGAAAGTAACCAGCGATGTGTTGGAAACCTATGTGCCGCTAATGAACGACGGGAGGTTCCTGGGGGCTCTTGAAATTTATTATGATATCACGGACAGAAAGAAACAGCTCGATAAGCTTATATCGCAATCCTCCACCATGACAATCATGTTTGCATCGGGGCTTTTGATTGCGATTATTCTCATATTGTATCAGGAGAATATCGCGATGAAAAAGCGCAGGCAATTGGAAGAGGAACGATTACAAAGAGAAAGGCTTCAAGGTGTCATCGAGATGGCGGGAGCCGCTTGTCACGAGTTGAATCAACCTTTACAGGTTCTTTCCGTACATTCCCATTATTTATTGGATGATCTGCCAGAAGACAGTCCACTGCTTGAGAAAATCAAAATGATTAAGGAAATGACTGATCAGTTGGGACAAATCACCAAGAAAATCATGCATATCGCGAGATATGAGACCAAGGACTATATCGAGGGTTCCAAAATTATCGATATCGATAAGGCCTCTTCACCTGAAGAGGCTGGCACATGAAGGATAGGCAACAACTCTCATGATGGTGACAAAGGGCGTTGGCATGAGGGGCGGGTTGCCTCAGAACACCCCGGCATCACGGTCTTAGGATTCACCATATCATTTAGCGAACCACATGGCGATAGGCGGGAACAGGTATATCAGTACGATCGCGAAAAGGTTTAACACGATGTACGGAATTGAAGCAAGCCATATATCCGCCATTCTTGTTTCCTCCGGTGCCACCCCCTTCATGACAAAAAGGGCCATCCCGAAGGGAGGTGTTATTGACCCCGTCTCTACGTTGATCAGATACATGACGCCAAACCACACCGGGTCAAACTCCAGTACCTGGATAATGGGCATAAAAATGGGCAGCGTGATCATCATGATGGACAGGGAGTTCATAAACATCCCGAGCAGAAAGACAACGGCCTGCATCGCTATAAAGAGGAGAGCCTTCTGTTCCGGAAAACGCAGGGCAAACTCGCTTAAACCAGTGACAGCACCACTGTAGGCCAGCATCTGGCTGAAGAGATCTGATCCGGCAACGATCAAATAGACCATTGCGGTGACCCTGACGGTGCCTGTCATGGTTTTTTTTATGACATCATAATTCAGCCTTCCATGTAACAGGGATAGCAGGAAGCACCCCAACGCCCCTGTGCCAGCCGCCTCCGTGGGTGTGGCGATCCCCGCATAGATCACACCGACAACCATGAAGATAATGAATCCCACGGGAAGGATGTATTTTGCAAAGGCTGCAAGCTTATCCGACAGTGGGGTCTGTTCGACGGAATAGAGAGGAGCAAGAGAAGGTTCGAAGACACACCGAATGATAATATATCCGGCATAGAGAGCGGCCATCATGACCCCGGGAAGGGTTATGGCAAGCAGGGTTTTCCCGACGGAGATGTCACCGACAGCACACATAAGAACCGCAAGGGTGCTGGGCGGAATCATGATCGCAAGACCGCCGCTCCCCAGGATGGGTCCGACGCTCATGGACGTCTTGTAGCCCCGCTTTTCCATCTCCGGAACAAGCGACTTGCCCAACATGGCTGTGCTTGCGATGCTCGTACCGGTCAGGGTCGCAAAGAGTGTCCCAGCTCCCACCGTCATCAGGGAGAGACGTCCCGGAAGCCTTCCGACCCATTTATCCAGGGAGTCAATCATGTCCGGAGCAAGTTTTGAGTGGAAGATGACTTCACCCATGAGAACATACAGGGGAATTGGTAGCATTGAAAAATTCATTAGAGAATCCGCGATGCTATTGATGAACTGTGACATCCCCGGCCCCAAACCCCACATCATGGGTGCCCCGACCATGATGACAGCAAAGAAACTGAAGGCGACGGGCATCCCCATCAGAAGCAGGAACAAGAGACTCGACCAGATAAGCAACAGGAAAAGGGGCCACTCCAATGCACTTCCCTCCTGAACCAGGTTGCTGAACCCCTACTCATTCTTCTTCGTTGGACGACAGCTTCTGTATTTTTCCAGGAAACCTTGGGTCCTCCTGAGGAACTGAATAAATAACAGGAAGCTTCCCACAGGAATAACGATGAGGAGAGCCCATTTGGGAGGCTCCATCGGCATATCCAGATGAAGGTCAAGCTTCCAACTGGACCAAGTCTCCATGACGCCGTAAACAGTGATGATCGCGCACATCACGGCACCGAGGACGGAATTAATAATTTGGAGGAAGAACCGATGGCGAGGTTTTAGAAATGAAAGCACGATGTCTAACGATATCTGTCCCTCCTCTCTCAGTAGCCATGCCGCCGCCAGGAAGGTTAAGTAGAGTTGGAGAATCGTGGAAACATCGACCACCCAATTGATGGGGAAACCAAGGGTATATCTTATGACCACCCGCGCACTGATCGCCAGCATTGAGAAGAGGATCATGGCGATTGCCGCCTCACGCCCCATCTCAATAATCTGGTTAAAGATGCGCACGATTTTCCCCTGCTTCACGCTTTCCTCCAAAGCGGTTCTTCGCTCCCCCGCCTCACACCCTTCTTAACCTCTTCCCGGCGGAAAATGCCCTGAACTTCAACCCGATTTCAACAAACGAGAAGCACCTCTATTTGTTTGTTAGCTCAAAGATCTTACGGGCTACATCAGGGGCACCCTTTGATTGATGCTCGTAAATGGCGTCATTTATGGTCTTTAGAAACCATTCCCGATCGGCGCCCTTGAATTCAAAAACATTCACACCGGCTCCCAATATTTTCCCAAATAGCTCCTCGTCCATCTTGGCGTGTTTCGCTGCCGTCTGAGGCGCAAGCTCATACAGGCTGTTTACGAGAAGGTCCTGCTGATCCTTGGGAATACTCTTCCATTTTCCAAGGTTCATAAAGAGATTTGCGGGAGCCGTGCCGAAACCGGGCTTGATAAGGTATTTTGCGACTTCGTATAACTTGAAAGCGGCAATGGTGTTTATTCCTCCTCTTCCAACGTCGATCAAACCCCTTTCCAGACCCGAGTACTGTTCAGCCATTTGCATGGCGACGGGTGTCATCCCGAGGGCAGGGCCTATCGAATCGAAAATCCCTGTCCCGGCGAGACTCAGCCCTTTAAAATCGGAGGGTTTCTCGATTCGTTTCTTACTGACAAAATGAAACTGGGTGCCCGGGTTCATCGGCAGCATGATCAGGTACTTCAGACCGGCTTTCTGGTACAATCCGTCCAGGTAATCATGGGCCCCTGTCTCCCTGTGTTTATGGACCGGGGTCTTTGAAAGGGTGAGCATATCGGTCCCTTTCAGAAGTCCGCCTGTAAAGTCAGGGGATATGATACACATATCCACGGCGCCGTCCTTCACTGCGATGGCCTGGGAAAAAAGCTTAACCGACTCGGGTCCGCCACGGTAATTGAATTTGAGCTTTCCTCCGGACCGTTTTTCAATTTCCTGGAGATCCTGGCTAAGCACGACGGAAATCGCATGGTTGCGGGCAACGAACGTAACATAGTTGATGGTGATCGGTCCTTCTGCACTTCGGGCTGCGGGGCACGTCATGGCCATGACAAGGAGCAGACTCCCAATAATCGAACCTATTCTTTTCATCGTTTTACCTCCTTTTTTGATCTATTTATCTCTCTCTTTCCAAGACACCCTATCCACCGCCTACCACCGTGAGCAGCCAGACTTCGGCGTTCTCCGGAATCAAGGATGTGTCAAAACGGTCTTCCGGAATGAGGAGGCCATTGATCGTTGCAGCGCAAAAAAAGGTTTCATCCTTTTCATACGCCAGCAATTCTCTTACGGTCATCCCCTCCCGCCATGGAATGAACTCCACTTCAGCCCGGTCAGGGATTTTGATTTTTGAAAAATGTGATCTGGACCCGTACATTCCGTTAATAACAACCCCCACCAGAGAACGATTCTCATCCAGTTCATGGAGCAGGTCCGCAGCGGTGATGCCTTTGCGCCAGACAATGTCTTTGCCGACAATGATTTTATTCATCCGTCAATCCAAGACCGACTGGCACGCATGCTCCCTCTCGGGCAGATTCTGTCTTTTTCCCTCGGTATGGACGTCAGGTTACTTACTCGCCAGGATCGCTCTTTT
>Ga0154686_1222_pt6 | contig 8849 bp, 10 predicted proteins | sample Rifle2008BG13ft_FD_116115 | JGI IMG/M metagenome (GOLD analysis project Ga0154686, IMG submission 116115) | Deltaproteobacteria bacterium RBG_13_53_10 | reverse complement strand
TCGAATCTTATCGCTTTGAGATTAATCCCTTGGGTCTTGGCGAGCCGGCTGACGATGTCACAAGAAGATTGTGCCCAGTCGAGACCATAAAGAGGTTTTTCCGGAAATATCCTCGCGAGATGCAAAAGGTTGAGACCGGTCCCACAACCGAACTCGAAGACAGAACGGACTCCGGCGAAATATTTGCGAAATAGCACCTCTCGCATCACCTTGACCATGGCGGTCTCGAAATCGGGGTTCGAAGGAAGGATGAAAGAACCTTGCATCCTCATCACCTGCCCCTTCCGAACGAATTTCGGGAGCAGCGTTTCCAGATCGTTGCCGGACCGCTCGAATTCAAGCAGGTTTTCGCTCCAGCCTCGCTCCCAGGCGATCTGTTTTCCCGGCCCGGATACGGACAACTTACCGGAGTCGATGGTGTTCAGGATCTGGAGAAGAAGCCTCTCCCTGTCCGCCCCCTCCACTATTTCGTAGTTGAAATCGGTATTGTCGATGAAAAGTCGAATTTCGTCACTGAACTCCTCTTCAGGGACTTCGAGCAAGCGGGAAAAACCGGAAACATTGAGAGAATGGACTTTACCGATCGACGACTCGAAACTCATTGATCTTTGCATTGATCTTTGCATTGATCTTTGCATTGCTCCGCAAGAAACACGATGCAATTCCAGCACGATCCGAGATGACAAAGATTCAATGTCGAGCCCAAGATCCCTCATCATCCAATCCCGGTCACCATATCGTTCCGGGTAGACGTCCTTGATGCCAAGACGTACAATGGGAAGCAGAACCCCATGGTCAGCAAAAAACTCCACCACGGCCCCACCCATTCCTCCAATCAGGGTATGCTCTTCCAATGTCACGACCAATTGGAATTTTCTGGCACATTCAACAAGCTCAGCCGCAACCGGCTTCAGCCGATAAAGATCGATGACCCCGGCGCTTACGCTGGATTCGCTGACAGCGTCCGCCAGCTTCAGCGCCATATGGGTCATACTGCCGGTGGCGACAATAAGAACGTGACACCCATTCCGAAGCATTGAAAATCCGGCGGACAAATCCTCATTGGGTTCACGCAACAGAGGCCAACTCCCTTTGTCCAGCCGAACATAGACCGGACCTGGTGCCAGCCAAGCCTGCCGCGCCGCATACTGCGCCGTTATCTGGTCATCTGGGTTATAGATGGTCATACCTGGCAATGCCCGCATGACGGAAACATCCTCTATGGCATGGTGTGTAGGACCATCGCTGGAATAAGTGAAACCGGCTCCGGCACCGATAATGGCGACCGGAAGGTTCATAACACATAGGTCAACTTTGATCTGTTCCAGGCAACGCAGTGTGATAAAAGGAATGATGGCATAGATAAAAACCCGCTTCCCCTCCATGGCTAGCCCAGCTGCAACGCTGACCAGATTCTGTTCGGAAATCCCGACATTGATGAACCGATCAGGGAAGTCACGCCGGAAGCGCTCCAAGCTGAATGCGCCCATATCGGCGGTCATAAAGATAACGGAGTCGTCTTCACGGGCAATTTCGTACAATTCGTCAAAAAATGCGTCACGAATATCGATTGGCCGAATCATAGAGGGACATTCTTCCTTACGTGTATTATGTTGAAAGTTCCTTCCGGGCCTGAACAAGTTCTTCACCTGACGGAACCGAGTGATGCCATTTAAGCCGTCCTTCCATGAAAGACACCACTTTGCCCTTGATTGTGTTTGCAACAATGGCAAACGGCTTCGTTGATGTGCGTAAAGATCCCCCTGCCAAGACCTCCAGCAGTTCTTCAAAGGAGTGCCCGTTGACTTCCCGGGTATCCCAACCAAATGCCTCCAGGCGCAAAACAAGAGGATCAAGCGGTGAACAATCCTCCGTAAAGTCCAGCACGCATTGACGGTTGCGGTCAACAATAAGCGTCAGGTTATCCAATTTGTGACGGCTGGCAAAAGCGAGAGATTCCCATACGGATCCTTCGCAACACTCACCATCGCCAACCAGTACAACGACCCGATGAGACTCCTTATTCATCTTGGCGCTTAACGCCATACCGGCACCCAAGCCCAACCCATGACCCAATGAACCTGTATCCGCTTCAATGCCGGGAATACGGCGATCGGGATGACCGCCAAGCAGCGTCCCGTTTTTACAGTAGGTTTCCAGTGCCCCTTTTTCAAAAAAACCGAGATCCGCAAGCACAGCAAACAGCGCTGAGCCGGAATGCCCCTTGCTCAAGATAAATCGGTCTCTTTTGTCCCAGCGGGGATTATCGGGGTCTACCCGCAACACTCTTCCGTAATAAAGCGCGACCAGAATGTCTGTGCACGATAAAGCGCCGCCGATGTGCCCTTTGTTCGCCGCAACAATCATCTCAAGAATCATGGAACGGATTTCTCTGGCCTTTTCGTTTAGACGGGCTATGCTTGGTATCATTTCATTCATTGTCTGTTTCAGAGTAGGCTTCAATAAGGGCCTTGGAACTTTCGTTCGTATGAAAAGAATTCCTGGTCTGTAATATCGGTCGCCGGGAGATCAAGCATTTTTTCAACCGACCTGATGACAGTGGTTGCATCGGGATAATACGCATTTTCTAAAGGGCGAGTGCTCGGACAGGGCGCAAAGGCAAAGCCAAGGCGTTCAACAGGCGCCTTCAGGTTGCCAAAACACTCTTTGGAGACTCGGGCAGCCACTTCGGCCCCAAATCCGCAATGCAGCCAATCGTAATCAGCCACCAGGCATCGCCCGGTCTTAGTCACTGAGTTAACAATCATCTTTTCGTCCAATGGCGCGATCGTGCGAGGATCGACAATCTCCAGGGAAACCCCGTGTTTATTTTGCAACACTTCTGCGGCACGCATGGCTTCGACATTCATCCAGCTTGTGGCGACCACGGAAACATCGCTGCCGTTTCGGAGGATATGTCCTGTGCCAAACGGAATCGTATAGGACTCTTCCGGAACGTCATCAACCGCGTAATAAAGCCAGCGGTGTTCGATGAAAACAACCGGGTTGTCATCACGAATCGCCTCGATCATCATCCCCTTGACATCATAAGGCGTTGTGGGCATGACAACCTTGATGCCGGGAATGTGCGCAAATATGGAATGCATCGTTTTGCTGTGCTGGAACGACTGCCCCCATCCTCTGCCGATAATGACACGGATCACCATCGGCACACGCAGTTTGCCACCTGTGGCGTAATGGTAGCTTGACATCATGTTCGTAAGCTGGTTCATTGCCAGCAGCATAAAGTCAATCCTGGCATGAACATGAATGGGACGCAGGCCGTTGATGGCCGCCCCAAGGCCAAAACCGGTCATGGCATCTTCGGAAAGGGGAGTGTCAAAGCAGCGTTCCAGGCCGAACTGCTCCACCAGTCCACGCGTGCTGCCGAAAATGCGTTTGTGATCTGGAACGCCAATGCCGTAGGTAAATACGCTGGGATCGCGCTCCATCTCCTGACGCATCGCCTCTGTGAGTGCTTCGCAGTAGCTGATTTTCCTCATGCGTACACCTGTCGGCGCAGCTCTCCATCATCGGCGAATGGCGCTTGTCCGGCGAGTTCAATGCTGCGGGCGATCTGGCGATCGATTGCGTCTTCCAGTTTCTGTAACTCCTCTTGGCTACAGCCCATTTTCAGCAGCTTCTCTCGTTGTATTTTGAGCGGGTCGACCTTGAACCAGTCCTCAAACTCACCCTTTGAACGGTAACCGCAGTGAAAGTCTTCGCAGACCCCCACATGCTCCAGATACCGATAGTAGGAGAGATTGAGAAAGCACGGCTGTTGCTTGCTCTTAATTGCTTCAATAGCTTCAAGGGTACGATAATAAATCCTCTCGACATCGGTGGTGGAGTCGGTAAGGACGGCGCAGCGGAGGTGTTCGAGTATGGCGGGCAGCGAGTCATATCCCCGCCTCTGTGCTTTTTTGGTGAAGACGGCCAGTTCGTTGTCCTCACAGACAAACAACACCGGCAACCTCATCAGGCAAGCTGCGTTAATGCTTTCCCAGAAAACCCCTTCCTCGGTAGCACCGTCGCCGAAAAATGCAGCGACAATCCTGCCGCCGCCAGAAACTTTAGCCGCGTATGCAGCACCTACGGCAACCGGAATGATTCCAGACACAATCGCCGATGTTCCCATCAATCCGTATTCGGGCGCCGACAGGTGCATGGAGCCCGCTTTCCCCTTGAGGAGCCCGGTGGCTTTTCCGTACAATTCAGCAAAGAATTTGTCCGTCTCACCGGTACGCGCAAGGTAGATTCCGTGACTGCGGTAAGTGCCGAAGAACTGGTCTTCAGGCGCAAGGGCATGGATAACCCCTGCTGCGATAGCTTCTTCACCAAGGGAGAGGTGTACCGGGGTCTTCATTTCATCCTCGCTGTAATGGCGGCAAATCGCTTCTTCTGTTTTCCGGATGAGGACCATTTTACGATAAAGTTCAAGATTCAAAGATGTCATTATGACCGCTACCTCATCATGGCTGCTGTTGCCGCAGATTTTCATATTCAACCTGATCGCTCCTCGAATAATAAATGATGGTGCTCCCTTCACTCTCAAACTTAAAAGGAACATGGAGGTAGCCGGGTAAGGCATCTTTAATCTGCTGCTGCTTTTCAGGTGGTGCAAAAAGCAGCATAAATCCGGAGGAACCGGCTCCCAAGAGCTTCCCGCCGAGCGCCCCGTTTTCAATTGCCGTTGCATATATTTTATCAATTGTGGGGCTGGATATTTTGTTGCTGATGCTTCGTTTTAATTTCCAGGTTTCTTTGAGCAGGGTTCCGAATTCACTCATGCTGCCTTGTCCCGCAAGAATGGAAAGAGCCTGATCTACCATTGTGCGCATTTTTATTAACACAGCGCCTTTCCCTTCACAATTTGTTACAAATTCACCGGCAACGTCTGAAGACAGGCGACTGGTCCCTGTGTAAAGCAACATCAAGCTGGACTCCAGTTCTGAAAGTTTTTCCGTTGAAATCGTTACAGGTTCAACTTGTATCTCACCGTTTTTACGGAAACGTATCACGTTCATACCACCATAGGAGACCGCAACTTGATCCTGCGAACCCACATTCTCCTTTAAAATAGATTGCTCAAACTCAATGGCCATGCTGGCAAGTTCATGTCTTCCGACAATCTCCCCTTTCAAGGCAGTCAACACTTTAAAAAGCCCGGCAACAAAAGAAGAACTCGATCCCATTCCAGCACGGGCTGGCAAGTCCCCCTGGTAATGGATTTCAAGGCCTCCAAAGTCGCCATTGATCCCGAGATGTTTCAAACCTTCACGCACAGCTGGATGAAGAATCTCAGATATCGTAGAAACGTTTTCAATATGTGACCATATGATCCGATATCTCGTTTCAAAAAATGGAGGCAGAACACGGCAGGTGATATAGCAATATTTGTCAATGGTAGTTGAAAGGACGGCTCCTCCCTCCTTTAAATACCATTGTGGATAATCTGTTCCTCCGCCAAAAAATGAAATCCGATAAGGAGTTCGTGAAATAATCATGTTATCACCTCTTGCTTGTTGCTTCTCAGTCTTAATCCCCAATAGACCAAGCGCTTATCCTTACCTGGCAAGAAACATCTTTCCGACTTTGATTCGATTTCTCCAGTAATCCAGCAAATCTTGCATGGTTTTCTCAAAAGATATCTCTGGAGCCCACCCTGTATGTTGTTTGAATTTAGTTGTATCAGGAACTTGGAGGTCGGCATCCAGCGGCCTGAGGCGTGCCTGTTCGGTCTCGACACGGATGCCGTCCCCGTGGGTAGATATGGAAATGAGATGCTTGAGCATATCCTCTACAGAGCAGGAGAATGTTCCGCCGATGTTGTAATATGCACCGGGTATAGGGTTGACGGTAACAAGCATGTAATAGGCCCGCACCGCATCACGGACATCAGCCCAGGTCCGCAGCGACTGGAGGTTGCCGGTCTTTACCACCGGCGGGACAAGACCTTTCTCGATCAGTGCAATCTGTTTGGCAAAGGTTGATTCGGCAAATACATCTCCACGACGTGGGCCGGTATGCGTGAACATACGGGTGATAACAACCTTCTGCCCGTAGGCTTCGGCATGGAATCTGCCAATCAGATCGGTTCCAGTTTTTGAGATGGCATAGGGAGAAGCAGGATGAAAGGAACATTCCTCGCCAATAGGCAGCTTGTCTTGTGGTACTCTGCCAAACACCTCGGACGAGGAGCAAACATGGACAACGGGGTTAATCCCTCGGCAACGACGTAGCGCTTCCAGGAGGCGCTCAGTGCCCAAAATATTCGTGTCAAGAGTTTGCAGGGGGGCGGTGAAGCTTGTAGAGGGATAACTCTGGGCGGCAAGGTGGAAGACATACTCGGGACGAGATTCCTCAACAGCATTAACAAGGGAGACATAGTCACACAGGTCGCCATTGATAAAGTGCACCCGGTCTTTGCGATTGGCGCGATCAAGAAGGTGCTCAACATTGTCCAATGGGCTGCGCCAGCGGCACATCCCATAGATATCCCAATCGGTATTTTCAAGCAGAAAATCAGCCAGGTGAGAGCCGACCATGCCTGTAATACCGGTGATAAGTGCATGCATAGCCATACATGCCTCCTTCTCTCGTTTTGCGATTACTTTGAACCAGCGAAAAAATGCTGCGCCGCACCATCTATTCCATTCCCGTCGGCTCGGCCTCGCCATTCCCGCGGCCGAAGAGAACCTGTTCGACCAAACTGCACAGAATGTGCTCGATGGCCAGATGTGCTTCTTGAATGTACAGGGTATTGGTGTTGGGCACCGGGATCGTCATCTGAGCAATGTCCGCCAGATGACCGCCACACCCTGTTAACGCAATCGTCGTCATCCCTATTTTCACGGCAGCCTCCGTGGCACGAACCACATTGGCTGAGTTGCCGCTGGTGCTGATCCCGATCAGGACGTCTCCGGGTTGTCCCAGGGTCTGGACTTGACGTTCAAAGGCTCCTTCGAACCCGCAATCATTTGAGAAGGCTGTCAGAAACGAGGTGTCCGTTGTCAAGGCGATGGCAGGAAGACCCGGTCTCGCGAAGTCTCTCCGGAGTCGGCTGACAAACTCCGCGGCCATATGCTGGCAATCGGCTGCGCTTCCGCCGTTCCCGCAGAGCAGGACCTTCCCCCCAGACTGCAATGCCTTGGCAATCAGCCGGGCCGCGGCTACAATCAGGCCCACATCATGTTCAGCGATCTCTTCCTTGAGACGGGCGCTTTCCAATAAATGGGTGCGTACTTCAACCGTCAGTTGATCCGGAGTATCACCAACCATGATGCCCGTATCCCCCGTATTCCCCGTATCCAATGAAGGATCGAATGAAACGGTGTTATCATGATCCAATATAGAAAAGAGTTCCTGGGTCATGGGGGTCCCCCTTTTGAGAAAAAGTGATCTGCGGCAGCATACGCTTCCGGAATTCCGATGTCCAAAAACTGATCTCCATTGCAGTAGCCATACAAACCCTGGCCAACCCATAAGGGAAACAGGTCACTCTCGAGAGAGATCGCTTCTCCCTCCGGGATCGCTTGCAGTAGAGAACGGTTGATCAGGTAGATGCCGCCGTTGATCCATCCAGGGCCATTCTGAGCATCTTTCTCGTTGAACCGGAGAATCCGCCCATCCGAGTGAAACTGCACCCGGCCATACCGTTGGGTGTCAGCCTGGTAGGTCAGGAGTAAACTGGCCCTGCCTCCCTGGGCGCCATGCCAATTCCGGAAGCCCCTGAGGTCTGCATTACAGAAAGAGTCACCGTTCATCACGAGCACAGTATCCGAGGTGAGCAGGGGCAGGGCGAAGCGCAGGGCTCCGCCGGTCCCCAGAGGGGAGGGTTCCTGGGAATAGAAGAGGCGCAGAGGTCCATACGTGTCACCCAATCTCTTTCGGACCTGGTCGCCCATATGCCCTGTGCAAAGCACCACATCTCTGACTTTTGCCGCAGAAAGCTGGTCCAGAAGATATTCCAGGAAAGGCCGCCTCTGCACTTCCGCCAGTACCTTTGGCCGATCCGCAACCACGGAACGAAGCCGGGTTCCCAGACCCCCTGCTAAAATGGCTGCCGTTATGTCAGATAGATCTTGCATCACCTTCACACATTCTTGAGGGGGATACGGCCCAAGAGGTACCCTTTCAGGAGTTCTTTGATACCCTCATCCAGTGAGCAACGGGCTTCAAACCCCGCCTTCCGCAATCGTTTCAGTAGAACACGAGCTGTCATTTGTTCCTCTCTTCAACGATAAGAAAGTTGTAGACTTCCGTTTTCACGGCCTCCGCAACCCGGGTTGCGAGCAAATCGATTTTGTTTGTAGATCCTTGCCCTTCCTTAGCACCATTGGTCAGTTCCCGTTTGATTTGAGATAACCCCAATCCCCTATCCCTGAGTTTCTTTATCATTTCGATCACAGCAACGTGTTCGGCCGTATAGCGCCTCTGTCCGCCCTGCGTCCGGAGGGGAACAATCGTCCCAATGAACTCCTTCTCCCAGAAACGGAGGGTATGTTTTGGAATCTTCAGTTTTTTACTGATCTCTGCAATGCTTAAACCCTGATTCTCCATCGTTTCCCTCGTTTTCTTTTCTCCCGGAGCCCTTGAGCCCTTGTTTAACAGAATTCATCGGAAGATTTCCCTCAAACTTTAACTTTCACTTGAATTTCTGCAAAGGCTGTGCCAGACGCCGCTATAAATATTTGTCTTGTATTTCCAGTAAGTTATGTTTCGAAAACCGGGCATCCAGGCAAGAATGTCCATTCGATTGAGTTTAAAGTTGAAATTCTTGCCGGTTAATTGACAGTCGTCATTCACTGTCTTGAGCGCCCACGCGGCAAGCCCCAGGCCCGAACGGC
>Ga0154686_1250_pt3 | contig 8905 bp, 7 predicted proteins | sample Rifle2008BG13ft_FD_116115 | JGI IMG/M metagenome (GOLD analysis project Ga0154686, IMG submission 116115) | Deltaproteobacteria bacterium RBG_13_53_10 | reverse complement strand
CTGCCGAGATGGTTGCCTTCCTCGTTTCGGATAAAGCGACGTTTGTCATCGGGGCCATCATTCCTGTGGACGGCGGCTCCAATATTGCCACCTGAGCAAACGAAGGGGGGGCAGATCTATGAGGTCCACTTCATTTGCCACTCGAAGGTTTCTTCTCCTTCAGGGCTGACAAGTTTGACTTTCTCTTCACGGATCAGGGTGTCGGGGAGACTCTCTTTTAGAACCAGCGTGGAATGAAGTCCTTCCACAGTCGTTCCATCGTAAATCGCTTTCGTGACTTTGACCGTTGGTTTCTCTTTTAACTGTCCTTCCTCCAGCTTGGCCAGGATTTCACCCTGGAGCCCTTGAATGGCCGAATCCAGTTCCTGAACGGTCGATTGCAGGGCCGCCGTCGTTTGCATCAACTGGTCTTGCTGATCCAGGAGTTTCTTGAGGGTATCCTCCGTACTCATCAATTTACGCTCGATGTTTTGCAGGGTCCATTTGGCCTGGGCCGGCCCGGTAGGGTTATTCTCCTGTTTTAACTCCTCCAGTTTTTCTTTCATCGAAGACTGCTCCGAGATCGTTTGATCCTTACTGTGAGTCCATTTCGATATATGTTCCGACAACTGGAGGGAGGCTGAGGTTATTCTTTCGAGATTATGTTCCACTTTTTTCTTCTCTTCTTCTTTTTTGGAAATTTCTTCCTTCAGCGCTTTGACGATGCTCTTGGTGTTGGAGTCGACGCCAATGGTCAGGGTACAGGGCTTGGAAGTTTCCGACCCGATCTGGGCGGCGGCAACCCCCTTCCTTGCCATGACCTGGGAAGCGAGTATTCTCCCCGCCGGCGTGACCATGAGGGCTCCGTTCGTTTCGATCTTCGAATCGATGACTTCACTTTCTACAGTCACGTCCCCCCAGGCCACAATATGGGAGGCATCAATAAATCTGCATTTCACGTTCCCCCGGCTGGATACGGTGGCTCCAATAATCCCTCCATCCACCGCAATATCTCCGTCCACTTCCACTTCGGCCCGGAAGATTTCTTTGGCCGCCAGCTTCCCGGCTTTTACCCGGAATCCCTCCTGGATTGTGCCTCCCACATCGACGAAGCCGTCAAAACGAATGTGCCCGGTCGCCAGGTTTACATCTCCATTGATTCTGATCTCCGAGAAGACACACAACCTTCCATCACCTAAAACCTCCGGGCGCCCGGCAATCTGGGCCTGAATTTTAAGGCCATCCGTTGATCTTTTCGTCCCTGTCCCACTGGACAGGATGGCATCCTTGGCTCTCTCCACGGGGATCGGTTTACCATAGACGTCGACCCCTGCCTTCTCTTTGATCAAGGGGATCTTTTCGGCAAGGACATCTCCCGGCTTTACCTGCGGAATATCTCCTTTTTCTTTGAAGTCGATGACCCCTCTGTCCTTGATCTTTCCCATCGTGTGGGGGTCTCTGTCAAAGAAGAAATTTATCCGGGCGTCTTCTCCGGGTTGGGGTGGCACCCCCTTGGCCATTAAGCATGGCTCCGTCAAAATCACTCCCTGGCTGATGTAATTTTCAATTTCCGAATCACTCACCAGCCCGTTAGAAATGTGTTTTTCCTTCAATACGTTTTTTAAATCCTCAACAGTTATAGAAACGTCGCCTTCCACCCGGGCGGAGAGCCGAACTTCGAGCTTATCCTCAGAAACCGTCAGCTCATAAGAAACCCGACCCGCTTCCTTGGGTGTTTCACCCGGAGGTTGGACCGGTTGGCTTTCAGGCTGTTCTGGGGAAGGAATTGTCGAGTCCATGCAGATCCCCTCTTATCCTCCTCATATAGCTTTTCGGAAGAATTTCACTCTTCCTTAAGAGTTTTAATCAGATATTCTTTATAAAGTGAATTCTTGCGGAATTTTTCTAAGGAAGGGTTCATAGCCTTCGCAGAGCATTCTTGGCCGCTGAACATGGCCTTGGGTCCACGATTAGCCACGCCGGGCGGATTGGGTTAGCCGGCAAGTGCATCTGTTTACCGATTGTCGCCCGTAAGGGGGCGCAATACGCGAGTGAAGTGTTGGATTGCGTGACTGACGCCGGTGTCGAGTTCTTCTGCAAAAATTTTACGACCATCAGCGCTGCAATACTCCTTCAATTCACGGGCAGGAGAAACGGCTGATAACACAACTTCGTACGGCTGAGGGAACGGCAGAGGAAGCATCCACCCCAACGACGGAGGCTCGATTTCGCCGGGGACAGCTGTGACTTTGGGATTATTGTAAAGAGCGGTCTCGTCGAACACATACCGGGCAGTTCGTGCGTCCCAGAGGCGGACCCTTGTGGCCACTTCCACGTAAAACATGCCTCGATTGCATTCCCGCAGCTGAATCCGTTGAATGTCCGCAAGCAGCACGCTCTGGCAGTTATGCTGAGCCGCAATGGTTGCAGGATCCCTGATGACGGGTTGGTCGGTCTCATAAATCACAGCTTGGTCGCCCAAAGCTTTTCCAAGCTGCTCCCGTAGTCCCGCCGCAGGGACGAGTTGCTCGATTTCCTCCTTCAAACCGTCTATGCATGGCTGCCATTTGCGCGCGTCGGTTGCTCCCAGTACCTCTCCAATGCCGATCCCGATCGGAGCATAGACAAGTGCTAGCACAACCCCCCCCCAGCCCTCCCACTCCGGCAAGAATTCCGGACGGAAGAAGGGCTGTTTCCATTGCGCGTCTCTTCCAGTCCGGCGAATGGAGGACACTGGTTGCATGAGTGGTGACGAGCGTAGGGAAGGGAGATTCCGACGTAAGGTTCGCTTCGCCGTATCGCCGCATGAGCGACACCTCCGTTGGGCCGAGTTGACCAAAGCCGGCCTGGACAAACATGGAGGCGGCCTCCCGTTCATCGAACAGGGAGATGTTGAAGCGTTTATAGAACTTTTCCATCAGGAACTGACTCCCCCGGAGGTCGAATTGCAGGGTGCCGGCGTATTGAACCGGTTGGCCGGACGAGACTTCCAGCCAGAATCCTCCCGCGTCCCGAAGCGGAAACTTCAGGTCGCGCGGAAGGAGGGTGGTTGGAACTCCCCATACGTAATAGCACCCGGGCGAAAGTAAAAGATATAACCAGCGGCGGTTTGATTTGCCCGAGGGGGTTGCCACGAATACACGTGTTCGCTTCAGACCTGTCCCTTCATCAAGAGATGCAATTGCAAGCTCAATCGGTCCCGAAGTCATTTCAGTGAAAAGTTTGATCGGGTCCGCAGGCTTGTCGTTCCACGCGGCGCTGATGCCGGTCAGAACCAACGACTTTTCGCCACGGTGGACGGCCTCGTAGTCTGAGGGCCTAAGACTTGGACCGAGACTCGCACAACCAGCCACGGAAAGGGTAAGAAGCAATGCGACCAGGAGCGAACGTGACCTCAACCGGCGTTTTTCATTCATGCTGACTTCTGCCTGCAGCCAAGTATTATTGTTTATCTTTCTTCTATATTTTCGAAAATTTCAAACCACGAAAGGCTTTCTTCTGCTCAAAAGGCGTAGAATATAATGTCCTATCCTCCAGAAAAGATCGTTTGGGGCAACATTATCCATATGTGGAATAAGGATAATTTAACAATGAATTATTCAGATATCCCTGAGCTGTCTCCGCACTACCAATTTGCAATTGTAATATACACCATTCTCGAGAAATTAGGAAAGAGAAAGGTAGAGGAAGAGGTTTTCAAATCCCTCAAATCCTGCCGAGCACGCACTGGTTAGGGGCAAAAGGTAGGTTATGGCCAGACCGCTGAGGATAGAAGATGCCGGGGCTGTTTGTCACGTGACATCCAGAGGGAATGCACGGCGGCCTATCTTCAAAGATGACAAGGCCCGGGAGATGTTGCTCAACCTTTTGGAAAAAGCTCGGACTTACTATTCAACCGTTAGTCGTTTGATGAGGGAAATAGAATCGAAAACATCAAAATTCAAGACCCCGATACTACTCCAGCTTTCGTAGCTGTTCCAGGGATAGCGATTTCCCCCTTTGACTCCACCCTCCTCTTTTCCTTCTGTATTAGCATCCAAGTTCTAAAACTTTATGTATTTGCCAAACTCTTTGACCACATCGTCAGGTTGATTCAGAAGATAATTCAAAACCTTCAAGCACTCTTCCGGCGGAACATATCGAACCTCCATCCTCTGTTTTTTACTATCCTCCTTCAGCTCCGGGTCTTTCGCAATGCCGGCAAAGGCATCCCGCAGAATCTTCATCACATCCGGCGGCGTTCCAGGAGTAACCACGTAGGGTCGGCCGATCAGTTCCACGCCGGAAAACATGGACAGGATCGTCTTGGCCCGCTTATCTGTTGTGAGGTCTTCATTCATTGGCAAATGATCAATGCCCGCCTCAGAGACCCGGCCGCGGATCACGGGACGCATCAGCCCTCTCTCGATGTAAGGTTTGAGAGAACTGTAGGCAGCTGCCCGTCCATCCACTTCTTTCCGCTCAACAGCCAGTTGAATGTCCGCTCCTGATGTATAGTTGACCAGCTTCAGATTTAACCCAAGATACTCCTTGAGAAGGAGGGGGAATTGGCCTCCTGTATCCGTCGGCCCTGTGGCCCCCAACATGATAGGTGTCTTTGCATTCCGCATGTCCTCAACGGTCTTAAAGGGGAGTTCCGCCCGGAGCGCGAGGACTGTGGCCTCAACCGCAGCTGATCCGATCCAGGCATATTTCAGAAGATCAAATCTGACACCATCCGCCTTCAGAACTTGGGCAAAAGGAAGCCCGCGATTCAGAGCGCCGATCGTCATACCATCCGGTTTGGCGATGTGATAAAGGTGGTTTGCAGCAATCATACTGCTTGCCCCCGGCATATTCTGGACGAGAACAGTAGGTTTCCCGAGGATATGCTTGGGAAGATGCTTGGCAATGGTTCGGGCCAGCCGATCATAGCCTCCCCCGGGTTCATTCCCAACAATAATTGTGATGACTTTTCCCTCATAATACGGTGCGGCCAGCGCGAGATCCCCGGCAGTGATACAGAAAAGAAGGACAAAAGAGGTTATCAGGCAAAAAAGAGGTGTTTTTTTCATTTGTTTCTCCTTATGGGTTTCGAGTGGCAACGTTTGTATTGTACCGTTCTTTATCTTGTCTTCGCCGCATTCGTTCCGGCAATCCTACCAAAAACAAGGGATACCGGAAGATATCCCGTGATGACCTGATAATTGTCGTAGTAAAACCCTCCCATGATTTCCCCGGCTGCGTAAAGCCCGGGGATCGCCTCTCTTTCGAAATTCAATACCTGCGCTTCTGAGTTAATCCTTACGCCTCCGAGCGTGCAATTGAATCTTCCCGTCACCTCTTCAGCATAGAAAGGAGGGGTTTCAATAGGGACTCTCATCACTTTTCCCTGATGGATCGTAACACTTTCATTGTACTGTCTTATTGTTCTTTCCAGATTAGGGTGGGGGATTCGTGCTCTTTCTGAGAGTTCCTTGAGGCTGGAGGCCTTTATCAACGTCCCATTTTCCAGGAGACGGGTCTCAATTCGCGAAAGGTCCGTCTCCCTGACTCGCGGAATTCCCTTCACCGGGTATTCCCCCAGATGTTCTTCAAATCCCATTCGGAAAAACCTCTTCATCCCTTCATCAAATATGACCACTCCTCTGCATCCCTCCTGTTTGACCGTCTCCTTGGCAACAAAATCTTTGGTGTTCTCCACCTCATCAACAAACCTCAATCCCTGAGAATTGACTAACAGGCTCCCATACTGGAGACGGGGATAAGGGTTTATCCGGTGTTTATTCCTCAGGGATGCGTGCCACTGATCCATATTGACCAGTTGTGCTCCAAGTTCGAGGGCCATCCGATGCCCGTCTCCGGTGTTAAAGGGGGTTCCGCTGTATTTTGCCTTGAGCAAACCCGGTCCAAGGTAGGTTCCGACCATCTCCTTATTTCCCTGGAATCCTCCCGTTGCCAGAACAATCCCTTTCGTTTCGACCTCCCTCTCCCTTTCCCTTTCTTTCCCCTTCACCCTCAATCCGACCACGTTTCCTTCGCCATCCGTAAGAATCTTCGTCGCCTCGGTCTGATAGCGAACCTCTATCTCTTCTTTTTCCACTGCAGAAACCATGATGCGGCAGATCGCCGCCCCATGTCCCTTTACTCGAAGTCGAGCCAATGCATCTTGACCGAAGCGGTCGGGCCTACCAGTGAGGGGCACGGTTTCATACCACTGCAGACCCATCGAGGCGAGCCAATCTATTCCATCGTTCACCCTCAGAGCAAAGGTCCTCACGAGCTCAGGGTCCACCCTGTCTTTACAGGTTCTTGAGCTCTCACTGACGATCTCCTCGGGTGTGCCGGAGATCTTGGATAAACATCCTCCGCCGGAATAATACGTGTTCCCTCGCGCGGATTTGAGTTTCTCCAACACAATGACGCGTGCCCCCGCCTGCTTCGCCTCCAGTGCGGCGGCGAGCCCCGCGATTCCTGCACCGACGACCACCACATCGACTTTCGTTCCGTCAGCCATTCATTCCTTCGAAGATGCTCAAGGCCTGAAATCCTGCAGGAACCATTCCGTGGGGATCTCCTTGCCCATCCCGGATTCCCTGGCTCTCTTGTAGATCATCGCACCCACTGCCACAAACTGCGTTCCCAGACCCGCACTCCCCCCCGTACCGCTACCCGTAAACAGGGTGATCTGCCTCTCGTAGGTTCTTCCCTCGACTTTCCGGGAGATAATATCACCCAGTGGCCTCACCTTTCTTGGATCAAGGTCCCCTTTCTTTATCGACTTCTGACTGCTTACCTCATAAGGCAGCTTGTCACCCATGACCCAGAACGTGGGCGCAGATATCTCCCGCACCGCAATCACTTCAGCCCGCTCCAAAATCCTATCATCAAGCTCTGCCCCCTGGACCGAATTGACATGACATCCCTCCGGGACCCAGTCGCCATCGAGAACAGGAGTCTGTGAGTTGGTCGCCAGGGCCAGAAGGTCCGCGTCCCGGACTGCTTCCCTGGCCGAGTCGACCGCTCTCAGCTTAACTCCCAGCTTGTTTGACCACTCCTCGGCAAAGGATTCTCTGTGATTCTTCTGAATACTATAAACTCTAATTTCCTCGACCCCGGAAAATATTTCATGGATCCCCATGACCTGCGCGCCGGCCTGCCATCCAGTTCCTATCAGACCGACATGCCGTATCTGTTTCTTTGCCAGATACTTCGCAGCCACCGCACTGGTTGCTCCTACTCGAACTCTCTGTAGATATCCTTCGGGCATGATGGCGATGGGCTCCAGGCTCTCCAAACTGAACAGGATCAGCAACCCCACGTATTTGTTTCCCGGTGCCACGGGCAACTTTTCACGTCTTCTCTTTCCTTCTACATAACGTTCACTCAGCATATCGGAGCTGATTCTCAATGCGTGCATGCCAAAACGTGGCAAAGCACCATCCATTGATTTGAACATGTAAAACCGATCTTCGTTTGCTTGGCCCGTCATCGGCACATAGGTATGGGACCGTGGTCGGTTTACGCCCTGTCCCATCGAGAGATCATAAAAAGCCGCCTCCATAGCCTCTACACAATCCTTCATCTTCAGCACACGTTGAATCTCATCGTTACTTAAAATTAACATCGCGTCGTCTCCCGAGATCTCCGTTCGACCTTTTTTTTCATCCGCCTACGCAGGAAACCACGGCCTTGGCCGTGGAGGAATGCGTAACTCCGGATGGGGACTTTCTGGCGCATCCTTACCTTGCTTCGGCGGATTTCGCTGCCGGGCGGATGACCCGACGAAGCCTTGGTGTTTGCGCATCGAATCTTTTCAACGCCCATTGGCGTAGTCGGGTATGGTTATTGGGGACCACGGGCTTGCCCGTGGGGCTCCATTAGACCAATACCACGGGTACGGCTGTCCTTCCGGATGGATCATTCGCCGCCTGACGCGTCATCCCATTTTATTTCAACGTTGAAAGGACGGCCGGTGCAGACGGTTATCCGCAAAAAATATCACAATGGCCAGACAAGTCAAGATCTTTTTTAACTTGGGGGAACGGACAGGGGGTCACATCTTTATCTTTGATAATATCAGCATTCAGCGTGCTACGGGGAAGAGACGACGATTGTCAGGAAAGGATAGGGGGCAGGTCTTTAATCTTGAATGTCTCTCCGAACATCAAAAAGAAAGACCTGCCCCCGCAGATTTAACGATTTCGGGAACCCCGAGGGCAGACCAAAGATGACTACTTCTGCCGCACGGACTCGAGCACGGTTTCGGCGGTCAATGGGAGGCGCCTCATCCGAACACCTGTGACGCCAAACACTGCATTTCCCACAGCCGGAGCGACGGGAGGAAGACCCGGTTCTCCCACTCCGCCCATGGCCTCGTTGCTCTTGACAAGGTGCACCTCAATGTCCGGGACCTCGCTCATCCGAAGGATCTCGTAGTCATGAAAGTTGGCGCTTTTCACTCCCCCGTTGGCGAACTCGACCCTTTCCTTCAACGCGGCACTGAGCCCCATGAGGATTCCGCCCTCCATCTGGGCCGTGATGATGCCGGGGTTGACCACCTTTCCGCAATCCACGGCGCAGGTGACCTTGTGGACTTTAACCTGACCATCCTTCTCGTTGACGGAGACCTCGGCAACCTGAGCCACATGGGTGCCGAAAGAGAAGTGGTAGGCGATCCCGAGACCCCGTCCTGCTGCTCTTGAGCTTCCCCAACGGGCCTTTTCAGCGGCCACGTCGAGCACGCGGCGGGCGCGCGGCTGATTCTTCAGGTGGCTGAGACGGAACTCCAGCGGGTCCTTCTGCGTTAGGTGGGCGAGTTCATCGAGAAAACACTCCACCGTAAAGGCGTTGTGTGAACTTCCGACAGAACGCCAGAAGCCGACTGGAACAGGCGTCTCGACCCGGACGTACTCAACCAGAACATTCGGCACGTCGTAAGGTTCCA
>Ga0154686_1215_pt1 | contig 9488 bp, 6 predicted proteins | sample Rifle2008BG13ft_FD_116115 | JGI IMG/M metagenome (GOLD analysis project Ga0154686, IMG submission 116115) | Deltaproteobacteria bacterium RBG_13_53_10 | reverse complement strand
CGTTTGAGGAGGGGGAGGAGATGGAGGCCGACTTTGGGACGGGGGAGGTAAGAAATGTGACGACGGGTCGTGTATTGAAGGCGGACCCGTTGCCGGAGGTGGCGATGAAGTTCTTGGATGCGGGTGGCGTGGTGGCCCTCCTCAAGCAAGAGTACGGAAAGAAGTGAACGGCTGCGTAACTCGAAGAATGCCCGAGAAACGATAAACCACAGGACTATGAAATGCAAAAAAATGGAGGGAAAGATGAGTTTTATACGAGATTTGGTCTGGCAGAACCTTAATCTGAGCTACCGATCGAGCGTTTCCTATCAGTTTGCCCGCTATGCCCTTGCGTTAAAGTACGATCTCTTGCCTCCGGAAGTGATCCAGCAGGCGAAACGGTGCGTCCTGGACGGGCTCGGGTGTGCCATAGGAGGGTATATTGCTCCAGGGCGACCCATATGCGAATCGGTTGTCGAAGAGTTAGGCGGTCTTGCAGAGGCGACCATCTTCTGCTCCGGCTTTCGTACCAGTGCCATCAACGCCACCCTTGTGAATGCTTTTCTGTTGCGTTTCCTGGACTACAATGACTGTGGAGGGGGGAACCACAACAGCGAAGCCTTGCCCGCCCTCTTGGCCGTCTCTGAGCGCGAGAAACGCTGTGGTCAGGATTTCTTGACCGCTCTGGTCGTCTCCTATGAAATCGGATCGAGGGTCATCGATTCTGTTCCGGGAGGTCCCACCGGCTGGGGAGAAAAGGGATGGACCGCGGACAGCCGCGGTGGATTGAACATGCCCCCTGCTATCGGGCTACTGATGGGACTTAGCGAAGACCAGATTGCAAATGCCATCGGGATCTGTGCAAGCCGTAGTTACCCCCTGGGAGTCCTCGATTCCAACAAAGAAGAGAACACGATGAGCAAGAACCTCCGTTTTGGATTCGTCACCTGCGACGCCATCCTGGCCTGCATGCTGGCGAAGAAGGGGTTCACCGGTCCGATTCGCGTCGTCGAAGGCGACTCGGGGTTGCGCCAGGTTCTCTTGAAGGGCGATATGGATCTTGACAGCATGGTCGATTTTAGCGGATGGCACATCCTTCGGACGAGATTCAAGAGGCTTTGTGCGAACCGGACCACCCACGGCCATGTCTACGCAACGCTGGCTATCGTCAAGGAACACGACTTGAAGCCCCAGGACATCGCTTCGGTGAAGATCAAGGCGGGGCTAAAGGAGTCTCGCCATACGACGGCACTCTCCAAAAAATATCCCCGGAATGCAGAGACGGCCGACCACAGCGCTTTCTACGCCAATGCGATTGCGATCAAGGAAAGGCATTTCGGCCCGGAATCTGCTGAACCGGAAAAATTCGATGATCCAGTGGTCCTGGACCTGATTGAAAAGATCACCGTTGAGTACGATCCCAGCCTTCCTGAGCGGAGCGGTCAGGGAATTTCCGAGATCACGACCAGGGATGGCCGGAAACTGGTGAAACATGTGGTGACCCCACACGGCTTTGATGACGATCCGCTGAGCGACAAGGAGTTGGAGGAGAAGTTCGCTGAGATGGCAACGAAGTACATGAGCCACAAACAGATACAGAAGATCTTCAGTACCGTTTGGAACCTTGAGAAACTCTCATCGATGGGTGATCTCGCCAGCCTCATGGTGTTCCAATCGAAATAAAACATTAGGGTTCCGAGGAAGAGAGATGAAACGGGCAGGCTTCATTCGCAGTACCAGTCCGGAGGACTGAAGTCAGGAAGGAGGACACCCGTGAAAACACCCGTGAAAAAGGGGAAAATTAGAGGCAGAAAAAGATTGGGCCGTTTGACGGCCATTGCGATCCCCAGGCGTTGAGCTTGACAAAGCAGTTGTTGATCCACAAAGGGAGCGTCGTGGACAAGTGACGACATTTTAAGAAGAGAGGGCAGAGAATTTTGCAGCATTCTGATGTGAAAAAACGGGGGTGTTCTTTGCAGATGGGAGGTATCCGATGGAACATTCGATAGCTCTAACAATTGCAGCGGTCACGCAACCGCTCTATATCGCCATGGTCTTTGTCGGAGTGATCGTGGGTGCCATCATTGGCATCCTCCCGGGCCTCGGATCGTCGGTGGCGATTGCGATCCTTCTTCCTTTTATCTATGGGGTCAACGAAGTTGCCGCATTGGGCATGCTGCTGGGGGCTGCGGCAGTTACGGTTACCGCAGACACGATTACCGCCGTCCTTGTGGGGGTGCCCGGATCCGTTGGCGGGATGGCGACGATCATGGATGGCTATCCCATGGCCAAAAAAGGGCAGGCAGGCCGTGCCCTTGGAGCCGCCTTCATGGCCTCCATGATTGGAGGGATCATCGGGGCCTTCGCCCTGACGATCACATTGCCTATCGCCCGGCCATTGATCAGACATCTCATTGCGCCTCATTTTTTCATGTTGTCCCTGCTGGGGATCACAATGGTGGCGACGTTAGGGGGGGGGAAGGCCACTACCAAAGGGATCGGTGCGGCGGCGATGGGGATGATCATTTCCGCAATCGGGTGCGCCCAGTTCACGTCTGAATTCCGTTTTACGGGAGGCATCGAATATCTTTACGACGGAATGCCCCTGGTCGTGTTGGCCCTTGGAATCTTTGCGCTTCCTGAGCTGATTGAACTTTTCGTCCGGGGGACTCAGATCTCCGTAGTAGCCGAGCTCGGCGCGGGTCTCCTCTCGGGGATCAAAGAGACGTTTCGCCAGATAGGCCTGGTTCTCAAATGCAGTGCCATTGGAGCGTGGATCGGTTTTCTGCCCGGGCTCGGTCCATCCGCTGCCCAATGGTTCGCCTACGGCTATGTGGTCAAGCAGGCCAAGGATAAAGAGAATTTCGGGAAGGGCGATATCCGTGGGGTGATTGGCCCCGAGGCTGCCAACAACGCATGCGTGGGAGGGGATTGCATTACAACGGTGCTCTTTGGGATCCCGGGAAGCGGTGCCATGTCGCTGCTCCTTGGGGCTTTTCTGATGTTGGGAATCTACCCTGGGCGCTCCATGGTCACGACCAACCTTCACGTGACCCTTAGCATGGTCTGGACTTTGGCCTTTGCGAATATCCTTGCGACAACCTTATGCCTGTTGGCCACCCGTCCCCTTGCGCGGCTTACAACCATCAAGATTCAGATCTTGATCCCTTTCATTTTAACCATTGTGCTGATGGGGTCCTACCAATCGTCTCGCGACTGGCTTGACCTGCTCTCTCTTGTCGTCCTCGGAGTCTTCGGTTGGATTATGAAACGATACGGATGGCCCCGTCCCGCCCTTTTTGTAGGGTACATCCTCGGTGGGTCAGGGGAACGAAACCTTTATACAACGGTCGAGGTCTTTGGATCGAAATGGTTCTACGACCCTGGCGTGATCGTCATTGCTATGATTCTTGTTGCGACACTATATTATTCTTTTCGGAAGACGAAAACCAATGGGGAGGAACCGAAAGCGATCAAGGCCCGGGCAGAATGGAAATGGAGCAGCTCCGCTCTTTATCCGATTTTCTTAATGGCGTTCTTTCTTTTTTTTGGGGCGGTCGGGACCACGTACATTTACAACGCGTGGATCTATCCTGTTTTCTCTGCCTGCATCGGCTTGATCTGCAGTTTGATCCAGACGGTCCTGGAACTGAGGGGTGGTGGGAAATTACTGGCTTCAGGGTTTGATATTCAATCCGACCGGTCAGTTCCTGATGCGGTTATTTACAGGAGAGGCGCACAATTTATGGGGTGGTTGATCGGGCTTTATCTTCTGACGGGCCTCATAGGGTTTAAACTGGCCATCCCTGTCTACTTCATTCTGTTTTTGCATCGGGAAGCGAATGCCCGATGGCTGACCATTCTCTTCTCCTCAGGGATAATGTTTATCGTCCTCAACGTGTTTGAAGAATTGCTCGGGGTCTACTGGCCTTCGAATCTGCTTCATAGCCTCATCCATCTGCCTTACCTGAATTGATGTCTCTCATCGAATGAAGCCAGGAGAGGGACGTGGGGGTTTTGTCATTGGGTGACTGAAAATGGGAGAACCGATGTAGGGATCTTCCTTATTATAGCAGGGGGGCTCTCATCCCGCCTGCACACACGAAAGCGTTGAACGAATGACAGGAGATCAGAGGTATGGATGAAGAGCAGAGGGCCATTGTGCTCCATGCAAGGGATAATGTAGCGACGGCGTTGATGGGACTAGAAGAGGGTTCAACCCTATCGCTGAAGGTAGGTGACCGAGTTATGGCCGTGACACTCACGAGAGCAGTCCCCTTCGGGCATAAATTTAGCTTGGCCGAAATTGAAAGAGGAGGGCAGGTTATTAAGTACGGCGATGTCATAGGAATAGCCACGAATGCCATTCATCCGGGTGATTATGTGCATATCCATAATGTTGCGAGCAGCCGGGGAGGTGGCCAAGGGACTGGAGGTGAGGTATGAGTTTCCTCGGTTTCCGAAGATCGGATGGCTCCGTTGGCGTTCGGAATTACATTGGGATCATTTCCACCGTCAGTTGCGCCAACGACTTATCCTGGTGGATTCACAACCAGATCAAGGGGACTGCCCCCTTTCTGCACCAGGCAGGCTGTTCACAGATGAAGGTCGATTTGAATGACACTGCTCGTACGTTGATCTCCGTAGGAAAGAATCCCAATCTGGCAGGCGTGCTGCTGGTAAGCCTCGGCTGTGAGGGAGTTCCTGTGGATCTGGTTGAAGAGGGTATTGCGAAATCGGGCAAACCTGTGAAAAGGGTGGTTATCCAACGAGCCGGGGCAACGAGCGCGTTGAAAGAAGGTCTCGAACTGGCCAATGAGATGGTTGCGGAAACGGTGATGGCGACCCGCGAAGAATTCGATGATTCCTATCTCGTTATTGGAGTCAAGTGCGGCGCCTCTGATACCACGTCCGGCCTGGCCGCGAACCCGGCCATAGGAGCTACTTGCGATCTCGTGATCGATCGTGGCGGTACCTGCGTCTTTGGTGAGACGACGGAGTTTATGGGAGCGGAACATATTTTAGCACGGCGTGCCATCAGCCCAGAGGTGGCCCATAGAATTTTTGAAATCGTTGATCGATTGGAGAAACGGGTGATCGCCCGAGGCGGGGACATGAGGGGGGGGCAACCAACTGCTGGCAATATTGCTGGAGGGTTGACCACCATTGAGGAGAAGTCATTGGGGGCCATCTCCAAAGGAGGCACGAAACCGATTCGGAAAGTCTACGAATATGGAGACCGTGTCGAAGGACGGGGATTATTCATCGTGGACTCTCCAGGGCGGGAACCTGAATTTCTCACGGCACTCGCGGCGGCGGGCGTCCAGATCGTTCTCTTCTCAACGGGCCTAGGAGCTCCCCAGGGATTTCCCTTCATGCCGGTCATCAAAGTTACGGGTAATCCTATAACTTTTACCCGTCTGCAAGAACATATCGATATCTTCGTCGATCTTGCCCGGAGTGGCGTATCGAATTTACAGTCCACCGCTCAAACGATCTACCAAGAAGTCTTGGAAGTGGCCTCGGGAAGAAGGACGAAAGCGGAAATCCTTGGCTATGGCAACTTCCCGGGTCTGAACACGTTGGGCCCTGTGATCTAAGCGAGACCCCATCGGGCTTGAATTGCGGCGGCGTGAGGATTTGAATTGGTTGGAGATCGAGAACATCGATGTCGATATTTTCGATATGGCTTATAGAGCAGAAGAAGGCGACAAGTATATTGTTCAAACCAAGGAACAGGCCGACCACAGCTTTCAATACACGGTTGCCGCTGCCTGTATTGACGGTCGGCTTATGCCTGAGCAGTATCGACCCGAGCGGATCATATCTGCCAATGTGCAGACTTTACTTCATAAAGTGACTGTGCGTTCCGACCCTGGCTTAACGCGACGCTACCCAGAGGAATGTGTGGACGAGAATCACGGTGAACATGAAAAATGGTCTCAAATGCTCAACCGAATTGAAGGATTATGAGGGTTATTTTAGTCGGCCAATGTCATGGTCGGCAGTCAAGAGCAAGTTTGAAAGTTTAAGTTCAGATTACGCTTCAGCAGCATTGCTTCAGGACATCGCTGATTGCATCGCCGACCTAGAAAAAGTTGCTGTCGAAGATTTCGCCCGTCTTCTGGGCAAGGTGAACGCTTCTGCCGGCGTCTATCGTTAAAGCAGCCTGATGCACCAATGATCTCAACGATCGAGGAGGTCAGAAAGATCAAAGATTTGTTCGAGTTTGCAAAAACAGAGCCTTAAAAGAAGGTACTCCCTTCGATGAAAGGATTCCTTTTGGGGTAATGGTTGAAATACCTTCCGCTACGATTCTGGCTGATAAATTAGAGCCTGTTCAATACTAATAAATGATAATGAATATAGATAGTTACAGACGTGAAAAATTGAAGTTAGCCCAATTTTATTGCATTTCCGGAGGGTCGCCCAGCGGAAACTCAGTGTTTTGAAAAAAGATAACCCAAAAATTGGGCGACTCCAGGGGTAGGTTAACCCAAGAATTCAGCGTTTGCCGCTCTTAGAAAATAAAGGATATTTTGAAATTCCATTTCTATTTCAGCATGTTTGAGCTTTCTCTCAGTATTGAACACCAGTATTGAACAGTAAATATCACATGATACAGTCGGTTTTCATGGTTAAAAACTGAATTATTGAACAGGCTCGATTTGGTAAACCATCTCTACGAACCTTTGAACCCCGCCGTCCTTCGTTTGATTCAAAATGTTGTCCGGATGGCCAAGGATAAGGGTAAACAAGTTACTCTCTGTGGAGAAATGGCGGGAACTCCAGCCTATATCCCCCTTTTGGTTGGAATGGGTTTGACTGATTTAAGTATGAATGCTTCCTCTCTTCTTGATGCAAAGAGAACCATCTGAAACACGGTGTACAAACACTGGCAGTCAGTCACCAGAGCTGTTTTTGATCTTCCCTCAGTTGAGGAAATTAAAAAGAATGATGAATGAAAAATCGCGATCCTGGCTTCCCTTCGGGCTGAGCCATATTTTCTACGGCTGGTGGATCGTCCTCGCCTGTTTCATCATCGGCCTCTATACCGGGGGCATCATCTTCTACGGATTCACCGCCTTCATCGATCCCCTCGTCCGGGAGTTCGGCTGGAGCTATACCCAGGTCTCCTTTGCGATGAGCCTCCGGGGCATTGAGATGAGCTTTATCTCTCCGCTGGTAGGCTTTCTGGTGGATCGCTACGGCCCGCGGCGGCTCGTCTTTTGGGGCGTGATCACGATCGGTCTTGGTTTTTTCATGATGAGTGTCACCTATTCGCTCTGGATGTTCTACGCGAGCTTCGTTCTGATCGCCTTCGGAGGAGGCGGCTGCACCTCGGTCGTTTTCATGCGGGTCGTCACCAGCTGGTTCCAGCGGAGGGTCGGCCTGGCGCTCGGTGTAATGTCCTCCGGTTTCGGCGCCAGCGGCCTCATCGTCCCCCTCATCGTCTATCTGATCGACGCCTTTGGCTGGCGGGCGGCCGTGATTCTGCTTGGCGCCGGGACCTTGATCGTCGGCATCCCTCTCGCCTTCGTCATTCGCGACACCCCCGAAGCCTGCAGCCTTCAACCGGACGGCCGGAAGAATGACCCTCCGGTTGTGGGACCCTCGGGAAAGAGGGACGGAGAGACTGGGGATTTCCGCTTCCGGGACGCCTTGAGGCACAGGGCTTTCCTCTCTCTTGTCATCAGTGAATTCCTCCGGATGATGGCGGTCGCAGCCCTGGTGACCCACATCATGCCCTACATGAACATCCTCCACATCCCGCGGACAACAGCCGGTCTGATCACCGGCGCCATCGCCGTCTTGAGCATCTTCGGACGGTTCGGACTCGGCTGGCTGGCGGACCTCTTTGACAAGCGAATCATCATGGTCGCCGCCTTCAGCCTCCTGAGCCTGGGGTTCTTTTTCTTCTGCTATGTGGAAATTCCGTGGGTGATGATCGTCTTCCTCATCGTCTTTCCCTTCGGCTATGGCGGCACGGTCGTCCTCCGGGGGGCGATCCTCCGAGAGTACTTCGGTCGGCAGACCTTCGGCCGCCTGCTCGGCCTCGTGATGGGAGCGGCAGCGGCGGGCGGCATGATCGGTCCGACCCTGGCGGGCTTCATCTTTGACACGACGGGAAGCTATCATTACACATGGATTTTCCTCGGCATCGCCTCCTCTGTCTCCGTGCTGCTGATACTCTTTATCGGGCCGAAGCCGAAGGCAACGTCTCCTTATTAAACCGTCCCGATGCAGATCAAACCTTCGCTTGCGGCAACATCATCAATAAGCTTGACAAATGTCTCCCGATGCAGTAGAAGGACCCCGGTGTTTGGAAGTTTCCGTCCCCGGAGCCGGTTCGGCTGTTGGGGATTTTTTTTCATCATGGAATCGGAACAGGAAATGATTATGGGTATTCAATCTGGGAGCCCCGCGGAGACAACGCCGGCCATCTTCCAGAGGCGGATCGACGACGGAAGCAGGAGATCGATCAGCGCCCCGCAGGGGTATATTTCGTAACACGGCAACCAAAAGCGAAAAGGACACATTGTCAGCTATGATTGATGAAAAAAAGATCAACCGATGCGAATGGTGCGGCACCGATCCCCTATATGTGAAGTATCATGATGATGAATGGGGGATTCCTGTGCACGACGACCGACACCTATTCGAAATGCTGATTCTCGAGGGTGCACAGGCAGGCCTGAACTGGTTGACGATCCTCGCTCACCCAGGTATAGTGCGCAACCGTCTTAAGATAGAAGCGGCCATCAAGAACGCACAGGGGATGCTGGACATAAAAGAAGAGTTTGGAACATTAGATGCGTTTCTCTGGCGCTATGTCGATCACATCCCCAAGCAGAATGCGCGGGGATCACTGGCTGAACTGCCACCCCGTACAGAACAGTCCGACTTGATGAGCAAGGACCTGAAGAATCGTGGGTTCAGCTTTGTCGGTTCAACAATTTGCTATTCATTCATGCAAACAGTCGGCATGGTGAACGACCACGTCGTCAACTACTTTCGACATGATGAAATAAGGAAGATGGCCTAATCGGGTAGCCGGGTGGCTCCCCCAGTCCCACACCATCTGGCATGTGGGTCCGCACCGGACTGAGTTTTCGGTAATGTGGCCAGTACTGCCTGTTGTCAACAAATAGAATTGTCTGCTTTTTCTGTTCTTCAAGGGGGTGCTACAATAACAAGTTACTCCTTGATAAACCGCCCCTGCGGGGTGTGGGTCGCTATATTAAAGCCACTACTTTCATGAATTTCTCAGGATACGCCACAATCTCTTTTACAACAGCGGGAACCTCTTCGAATGATACCGTGCGTGTAACAAGAGAAGATACATCTATTTTGTTACCTGCGATCAGATCGATACTTTCAGGAAAAGCCTGGAAACTGTTTCGCGATCCCATTACATCGAGTTCTTTTTTCGTAAACATTGCCGTCATAAGCGAAACTTCACCCTTTGGCCAACCGACAAGTGAGATCCTTCCCGAATATGCCACATA
>Ga0154686_1116_pt17 | contig 9641 bp, 8 predicted proteins | sample Rifle2008BG13ft_FD_116115 | JGI IMG/M metagenome (GOLD analysis project Ga0154686, IMG submission 116115) | Deltaproteobacteria bacterium RBG_13_53_10 | reverse complement strand
TGCTCGGCCCCCTTCCTTTCGAGCGTCCCGGCACGATAAGTCTCCCCCAGAAAGAATTTGCCAATCTCGATCACGAGCTGAGCAGTAAGTGTTGACGAGGTTTTCTTCTGACCCAGTGCCCTGATCAGTTCCGTAAAAACCTTTCTGTCCTGACGTTGGCGATTCAAGCACATCCGTTTGCCGATTTAAAACAACGTTAGAGATTCCCCTGTCATCTTCGTCACCGGACGACCACGGGACCCGGCCATGAACCTCCGCTTATGTGAAGCTCCCCGGCCACAGGCCGGGGCTTCCCGGCAATGTAATATCATTTCATATTGTGCCCCTACACGGGACACGTTCCGGTCAATCTGGAGGAACACCGGGTTGACATACCGGATCGTTTCTACCAAGGAAAAGAATCGTTGTCAATCCTCTTCTTATGAGATGGCAGGGGGTTTTACTCGAAGACCCCTTTGTTTAACAGGTCAACATACTCTTCGTCAGGGATGCCCAGCAGTTCGGTGTAAACGTAGTCATTGTGCTCGCCCAAACACGGAGACGTCTTTATCTGTGCCGGGCTCTTGGACAGCCTGACAGGGGGGGCAGGGTGGTTACACTCGCCTATCACCGGATGCTCAAGTTTGACAAAGCATTGCCGTTCGCGCAGTTGAGGGTCTCTGTCTACCAGGTCCGAAGCGTCCTGAACCACTCCTGAGGGGACCCCTGCCCGCTGCAACATTGCCGCGAGGTCCCCGGCTTCGTGGTGAATGGTCCACTGGCCGATGAGGGATTCGAGCTCATCCTCATTCACCTGCCTGCACGACAGGGAGGCGAATTTGGCATCTCGAGTCCACGCAGGATGCCCCATGACGCGGCACAGATCCTCCCACTCCTTTTCGTCGAAGACGGCAATGGCACACCACCGGTCGTCGCCCTTGCACGGGAAGACGCCGTGAGGAGATGCATACGACGATCGGTTACCGACGCGCTTTTGAACATGCCCGTTCGCGAAATAGTCGAGCATCGCAGGAGCGATGAACTGAATCATGGTCTCCACCTGGGTCGTGTCGATATATTGTCCCTTTCCCGTCCTCTCCCTGTAGTCGAGGGCAGCCAGTAAGGCGGTCACCGTGAACAGCGGTTGAACGACGTCGGCATAAGCGATTCCCGGGGATACAGGGTCTCGATCAGGCCAGCCTGTCAAGGTATAGTGGCCGGAGATGGCTGCTCCCGAATTTCCAAATCCCCTGAATCGTGCCTTCGGGCCCGTTTGTCCGTAGATGCTTGAACTGGCCATGATGATATCGGGCTTGATCTGTTTCAAGTGATCATACCCCAGCCCCATCTTTTCGATGACCCCCGGCGCAAAGTTTTCCATGACGATATCAGCCAGCCGCGCCAGTTTCTTGGCGATCTCCACCCCCTTCGGATGTTGAAGGTTCAGGGTGACGCTGAGCTTGCTCGTATTGGAATGGAGGAAGAAGGCGCTTCGATCGGGGTCGGCGATATTGTCCTTGAAGGGGGCGCTGAGCCGGCCCAGATCAAGGTGTTTTCGCGATTCCACCTTGATCACCTGAGCCCCAAAGTCAGCCAGATACTTGGTGGCGAGCGGGCCCGCTCCCACCCAGCTGAAGTCCAGTACCGTGACACCTTCCAAAACACTCCTCTCGGACATGACGAAATCGCCTCCTTGTCTCAAAGGATCCCGCGTTTTCTGAACGCTGAAATGAGTTCATCGGTGAACCCGAGTTCCTTTCCATAAATCTCCACGTTATGCTCCCCGATCCGCGGGGCGGGCCTCCCGGTCCTGGTGTCCGCTTCACTGGAAAGAAAAGGGAAGCCCGGACAGGGGATCGTCTTTCCAGGCTCAGATAGTGGAAGATCTTCCCAAAAGTCTCTGAATGAGAGTTGCGCGTCTCGTGCCACGCCGTCCGCCTCGTTAACCCGAGCCATGGGGATGCCCCTCTTGAAGGCCTGTGCCTCAATTTCGTCCAGGGTCTTTTCCCGGAGAAATTTCCCCATGATCTCTTCCCAGGACCCCAGTTCCTCCTGGGACGCCTGAGCCACGTGTACCGTTTCCCAGTCGATCCCCTTCATGATGCCAGCCTGGCCTGTCTCATCCATCCATTCCACAAAGGCCTTCGTCAATCGCGCGCCGGAGTCACCGCCCATGAGCAGCCACGTGACGTATCCATCCCTGCAGCGCCACAACTGTCTGCCCGCGGCTCTGACCCGGGCAAACTGATTGCCCATCCTTTTCGGGAGGCCCTTGAGAAACTCCCACCGTGCAGGTTCCCAGTAGTTGGCACGGACAACACACTCATAGATCGAAACGTCAACATGCTGCCCTTCACCCGAGAAACGGCGGTGCCAGAAGGCAAGCAGGGTCCCCACCGCGGCGTGGGCGCCTGCCAGGGAGTAGGATTGATCCAGACACATTCGAAGGGGCGGTTTGTCACTGTCCCCGGTAATACACATCAATCCGCTCATCGCCATGAGGGTGATATCCGAAGCCTTGTCGTGTCTGCGGGGCCCGGTCTGTCCGAAGGGAGTAATAGATGTCATGATGAGCCGGGGGTTCACGGCACTCAGTGCTTCGTAACCCAGCCCAAGGTTCTCTATATGACCCGGGGGAAAGGACTCCATCACAACGTCGGCCCGGCTGCTCAGCTTTCCGAATATCTCCTGCCCCTCGCTGCCCTCCAGATCGAGGGTGATCCCTCTCTTGCTGCTGTTGAAGGCAAACCAGTGCAGGCTGTTCTCGGGGTCAGGAAGGTTGCTATAAAACGGGCCGATTCGCCGTGCCGGATCTCCCGACGGTCTCTCCACCTTGATGACGTCGGCCCCAAGGTCGCCTAGGATCTTCCCGCAGAGGAACCCTTTTTCATCGGTAAGATCAAGCACCCTCACGCCGCTGAGCATCGAGGCTTTTGCAATTTCCTTATCTTCATCTTTTGAGGACATGATCACCTGTTTTCTCCAAAAAAACCCGCAGGCATGACGTCTTGCTTGTCGAGGTTAAATCGTTCCCCGCTGACGCATGGCCTTGAGTTCCTCCGGTGGGAACCCCAGCTCTTCCCCATAGACCTGCGCATTATGTTCTCCAACAAGGGGAGCCCTGGATCGGATCCGGTTTTCGGCTCCTTTCGTCAAGAAGGTAAATCCAGGGTAAGGGATGGAGACATCCCATTCTGGATGTTCGACCTCTTGCCAGTATCCCCTGAAAATGAGACTTTCGTCCCTCGCGATCCCCTCGATGTTGCTGACAGGAGAGAGCAGCAGTCCCCGCTGCAGCGAGGCTGATTCCAATTCCTGGAGGGTGTGCGTTGAGATGAACGTTCCTATCGTCCCCTCCAGTGAGATCAGATCATCCTGGGTTAGCGAGGCCAGCGAACGTTCATCCCTGACCCCCTTCCAACGCCCGGCCCGGTCCTCTGCCTCCATCCATTCGATAAAGGCCCGCATGGCCTTTGGGTTCTCAGGGACCAGCATCCATGTGACATACCCGTCTTTGCAGGGCCAGAGCTGGCGTCGTGAAATCCTTCCTCTCGAAAACAGGTTGCCCAGCCGGTGTCCGAGTTTCTTCTCATGTTCCCATCGCACAGGTTCCCGGTAATTGGCACGGACGGCACATTCGTATACGGAGACATCGACCTGCTGTCCTTCACCTGAAACCTGACGGTACCTGAGGGCGAGCAGTGTCCCCACCGCGGCGTGGGCACTGGCCAGAGAGTAGGATTGATCCAGGCACATTCGAAGGGGGGGCCTGTCCCTGTCCCCGGTGATCCTCATCAGGCCGCTCATTGCCAGAAGGGTGATGTCCGAAGCCTTGTCATCCTTGCAAGGACCCGTCTGCCCGAAAGGGGTGATGGATGTCATGATGAGCCGGGGGTTGCGCGCACCCAGTTCTTCGTAACCCAGCCCAATGTTTTTCATATGACCCGGGGGAAAGGACTCTATCACAACGTCGGCCCGGCTGCTCAACGTTCTAAATATCTCGCACCCTTCAGCATGTTCGAGATCCAGGGTGATCCCTCTCTTACTACTATTGAAGGCAAACCAGTGCAGGCTGTTCTCGGGGTCCGGGACACTGTTATAAAATGGGCCGATTCGCCGCGCCGGGTCTCCCGACGGTCTCTCCACCTTGATGACGTCGGCCCCAAGGTCACCCAGGATCTTCCCGCACAGAAAACCCTTCTCGTCAGTGAGGTCCAGTACTCTGCAGTTCATCGATATTCTATTATTCCGCTGTCAGGATTGAGGTGGCTCATGGCCCCGATATTGGCAAAACCTTTTCCTCAATGAATTTTGAAACCTGAGAGGTGACCTCGGCGTCGTTCCATTCCCTTGCGTCAACAACGTCAGAATAAATCGGAAGCACCGGTATGCCGGCAGCTTCGAAAGCCATCCGGGTGAGTTTCCATCCCACAGAACCTCCGACGGGGCGGATGCAGCTTCTGGATACAATGATGACGGCCCCTCTGACCCCGTGCAGTTTTGCCTCCTTCACCAGCCAGTCGCGGTGGTATAGGAATTCCGTCATGCTCACATGCCGGCTGGCGAGAGCCCTCAGCGGGTCGTTCGCCACATTGCGGGCGTAGCCGTCTGCGGCAAGGGACAGGTAGATGGAGCAGACAAAAACGGCGCCGTACTTCTCCTCGAAGTAACGATAAAAAGCGGTGTTGTGCCAGAGTCCCGGCCCGATCCACATCAGCCTGGCCTTTTCATTTCTGCACGCGGCTTCGCCTTTCTCCACCCGCTCTTTCACTTCCTCGTAAAACATCCTGGCGTGGTGGAGCCCCCAGGGCGTGCCGCGGTGCCACTGGGAATTCATCGTGCTGGCGATCTGGTCGGTCAAGCTGACCGGGCAAGGAACGGTCGCAGCGATTAGGTCACGGGTCTTCTTGTAATATTCCTCCTGTCTGTTGATCAGCTCCATCACGTCCATAAGTCTGGCGTGACTGAATGTCTTTCCCGTGGTCACCTCCAGAAATCGTATCAGCGTTTTCAATTCTTCCACCATCAAATCCAACCGGTGGGACTCGATGACTTCGTCCCAGTGATCCTTTATCCTTTCCCACCAGCGGGGGTACGAGGAGGTCGGCGCACCATGCTCCAGGGGAAAGAAGGTGGCATTGTACTCACGGGCAAGGCGCTCAAATATTTTCGTCTGTGCGTCGCAGGTCAAACGTGCAAGGAGAAGGGTGGGTCTTGGCAGTCCGCCCCATGGCGCCCGCTCCGGATTGTGGTCCATGGCGCAGGCCAGCGGCAGGGAGCAGTAACGGCACAACCCCCTTTGATACCCCCTCTCGTTCATGAGATCGAAGTAGGTGGGAGAGAGCCGCTTGGCCGAAAGGATGGCCGACCACCACTGAGTCATGACGACCGGAATATCCATGGTGAGAAATAGTTCATGGGGGGTATCGGCGTTCGCCAGGACGAAGGGCTCACCATCACTCAGTCTCTGTCTCGTATTTTTGAACCAGTCTTTCTGGAAGGCCGCTGCCTCCACGGAGCTCCTCAACTGCTTGGCGGTTCTTTCTTCCCGGCCGCTGCCAGGATCGGTGGGGCCGCCACCACGTGTCGCTCCACCCTGTTCCGCGGTTTTGGTCATTTCATCCGTCTCACTTTCTGCTGGGCCTTCTTATCGATTCAAGCCATTGCTCGACCCTTGTTTTTATCCGCGTCTTCTCAGGATCTGAAAGGAGGTATTTCTGCATATCGAAGCAGAGCGTCGGTATCCCCTTTTCTTCCAGACCCTTCTTCTGGTCAGGATAATCCCAAGCCGGTGCACTGTCCCACTCAAGAAAGAAAAAAATCACCCCCTGTGACTTGGCCCCCATGGCCCTCTCCACGCAATACGCCACCCTGCGGCCTATCGAATGCATCCGGGGGGAGGGCGATTTCAGGTGATACCTTTCAGCAATCGCTTCCAAAGGATCGAGGGCCGGGTCCACCGGGTCGTCAAAATACCTGTTGCCCCAGTCGTGATCCTCAGCAACAATCGTCGCTCTGCAGGACTCAACAAGTTCATAGAATTGAAGGTTATCGATCGCGCTCCCTTCGACGAATAACCTCAACCCGTCTCTGGCAGGACGCTTGTCCTCGATCAGAAATTGCCGCAGCAGCTTGTTATGTTCTTCTTTCAGCATCACCATCGATGAGCCGATGATCTGGAGTGATTCCACCCCCGAGAGGAGAGATGGCTCGGCCGCCCTCAAGCTGGACACCTTCTTCAGCAAATTCTTGTTTTCATTTCCGACGGCGATCGCCTGCGATAGCGCTTCGTTGCTCATTTCTTTCCCCGACCACGCTTCGAGTTTCTTCTTAAGTTCACGCACTCTGTCGCGGATGTAAAGGCCGGTCATCCAAAATCGTGTATGAAGGATATCAAAAAGGTGGAGGTCCGGGAGCTTCAGCGTGGAATCTATCTGCTGTATATCGCGCAGGTGATAATACAGTTTGAGAATGGCATCGCTTGAATGGGAAATCACGATGAAATCCAGAAAGTCGTACTGGCCGGTCAGAAGCATGTTCAATATGGAGCGAACCGAAGGATCGTAAAAGGGCTCGGTGTATCTATCCGCTTCCTCGGTGCCGCCCCATGGGTCACCGCTGATTCGAAAAGGGAAAAAACCGGCAGCCCGAATCATCTCCTCAGGAACATCGTCACTGACATAACCGACGACCTTTCCTCCCTTTGCTTTCCACTTCCTGGCGGCGAGGTCACGCCGTTTGTAATAGGTCTGCATTGTTTCAAGGGGTTCCATGTTTCATCCTTGCCTTATCTTGCCACAATTTCTTTTTAGATATTTCTGTGATTTCATCTCTGTAATCTTCATTAACATCCAAGCCTGCCCCCCTCACCCCGGCCCTCTCCTCCCAGGGGAGAGGGAGATTTTTGTGGACTGCGGTAATGAATAGATCGGACAGGGGGTTCGGAAAACATGGAGAGCGGTTTCCTCTGCAAGTCCAATGACAACGAGACCTCTTAATGACTTGAGATAGCGTATTAAGACGTATGTTGCCCATTCCATATCAATGTCCGCATTCACCATTTTTGGAGAACCCCCTGCCCGATCTGCTGTTACGATTGGTTTTAATCAGTCAGAAGCGGCGAGGGTACTCATCGCTCTGAGGCTCTGCCCTGAGCTGCTTCATTTCAAGAAGTTCGGCAGCCACAGGATGGTCTGAGGCCAGATCATAAAGATGGCCAGGGTGATCACGTCCATAAAAAGGAACTGAAGCACGCCCCGGTAAACGGCCCCCATGGGAACCGTTTTGTCAAGCCCTGCGATCACGAATACGTTAATCCCCACGGGCGGTGCAATCATCCCGATCTGAAGCAACCTGGCCTGCAACACGCCAAACCAGATGGGGTCAAATCCGAGCTTGACGATGAGGGGGTAAAAGATGGGGATCGTCAAGAGCTGTGTGGAGGTTTCATCCATGAGGCCCCCCATGACGATATAGATGATGACGAGGATGGTCATGACCCCCATGGGCGAGAGTTGAAAACCCGAGACCCAGTTAAAAAGGTGCTCGGGAAGGTTGCTGGCAGCCATGAAAAAATTGAAGAGGGTGGCGCCGATGAGGACCGCGTAGATCATCCCCGCGGTCTTCATGGTTTCGAGCAGGGCCTCCTTGGTCTTCTCCCACGTGAGGTTGCGTCTCACGATCGCCGAGAGAAAGGCCCCCAGAGCGCCGACAGCACCTGCTTCCGTGGAGGTGAAGATCCCTAAAATCAACCCGCCGATCGACACGGCTCCGAGCAGGAAGAGTTCCCAGATATCCCGGAGCGTCTTCAGTTTCTCCTTGATGCTTACCTTCTCCCCGGGAGGTCCAAGCGCTGGTTTCTTCAGGCACCTTAAACCGATCATCGCGATATAGGATAAGGACACGATGATCCCGGGAACGATTCCACCGACGAAGAGCTTTGCAATGGAGTTCTCCGTGAGGATACCGTAGATGATCATGAAACCGCTCGGCGGGATCAAACTTCCGATGGTCCCCCCTGCAGCCACGGTTCCATTGGCAAAACCGCCGTCGTACCTGGCCTTTTTCATCTCCGGGATGGCCACCAGTCCCAGGGTCACGGCTGTGGCGATGCTCGATGCGCAGACGGCACCGAAGGCCGCACAACCGGCCACCGTGGCCATGGCAAGGCCGCCCGGAACCCTTCCGAACCATTTCTTGGCAACACGGAAAAGATTTCCTCCCTGTCCCGTGGCCAGCAAGACATGCCCCATGAGGAGGAAGAGGGGAAGTGTGGCAAAAGCGTAGCTTGATACAAGCTCAAAAGGAGCAATGGCCATCTTGGCAAATGCGGCCTGGGCGGGGAGGATCATCATGAGCCCGAAAAAGCCCACCGTTCCCATGGCGACACCGATGGGGAGCCCGACGGCCATGAGGATAAAAAGGACGATGAAGCCATACACACCGATCGATTCTGGACTCATGGCTTTCCTCTCCCGAGCTCCCTGCAATTTCTTAACGTGTTATAGACGATCACGAAACAGATCAGGATCAGTCCTACCACCCAGACGATTCTAAAGGGAATCACGGAGATTTTAAGAAGGTCGGTTGCTTCTCCTTTGGCTGCCTTATCGATCATAAGACCCATACTCGCCCAGGCAATCACGGCCCAGTATAACCAACTGATCAGGTTGCAGGCGTTTTCGAACCACAACCTGACTTTCTTCGGCAGGTGGATCATCACCATATCGACATTGGTCTGTCGATGATGGATCTCCGTATCGCTCAAAGCGAACCCTGCCACGATCACCACCATGATCTCAACAAGCTCATACGTGCCCGGGATCACCTCCCCGAAGATCCTGAAAACCACATTGCTGCAGATGATAAACATGATGGCGATCAGGAAAACCGCGCCGGTATTCGTTCCCAGGCCAACACTGCGAAGGATCAGCTTTTCGAAAAGGTCCACATTCATTTCCTCCTGTCATTCACGAGAAAACAAGACAACCCTCCCTGTGTCCGGGTCCACTTCTGAAAAAGATCCTCCGACAGCCCTTCTATCTCTTGGCATTGTACTGCTTGATGAGCCGGCGTGTTTCCTCGTAAAATTTTGTGCCGGGAAGTCCTTTTCCATCAAGCCTCTTTGCCTCATTTAAGGCTTCGGCATCAAAGGTACTGTCGTATTTCTGGATGCCTGCCGCATCCATCTGGCCAAACTGAATACCCGATTTGGCGGCGAGAGCCCTCCCCTCTTCATCGGGTTTCTTGGACTCGTTGAGGATCTCAAGAGACCAGAACTCTCTGTTTGCCTCGAAGATCTTCTGGATATCAGGAGGAAGTTTCTTCCAGGAATCCAGGTTCATGGCCCGTGATCCGTAGGGCCCCCGATCCATCTGGAAGTTCTCGGTCTCATACTTTACAATCTCTGCCAATTTCAACGACTTGTAATCCCCCTGGGCGAAAATGACACCCTGGATGATCCCTTTCTGCAGGCTCTCATACATTTCGGTGACAGGCATGACAACGGGCTCCGTACCCAATTCTTTCAGAGTCCTGCCGATTACATCTCCCGTTGCCCTGATTCTCATTCCTCTGAGGTCGGCGAGGGTCCTGACAGGCCTTTTTGTGGTCATCAAGCGCATCGGTGTGCCGGCGTGGGCGGCGATCAGCTTTACGCTCTC
>Ga0154686_1288_pt9 | contig 9836 bp, 9 predicted proteins | sample Rifle2008BG13ft_FD_116115 | JGI IMG/M metagenome (GOLD analysis project Ga0154686, IMG submission 116115) | Deltaproteobacteria bacterium RBG_13_53_10 | reverse complement strand
CATGGTGGTGGCCCGTACACACCCGGAGGTGACGCATCCCGAGATAAGGACGCAATCGGCTCCGGTACGGGTCAAGTAGGCTGCGAGGGGGGTGCCAAAGAAAGCACTCCCTTTCGACTTCTGGCACACATATTCCGTTGGAAGCGGCGCTACCATGGGGTGGATGGGATGGTCATACTTGCTGAAGGTTTCATCCCGCGTCAACGAACCTTTGGTGGTGTCCCCTGCAAAGTATTTGTCGGTGGGGTTCCCCTTTATGAAAACGACATTGATCCCTGCGTCCCGTGAAGCCTCCAGAAGCTCCTTAATCTTGGGCAGGGCATCCCACGCGTTCTGACCGCACGACGTGGGAAACTCATCGATGGCTTGTAGAACCGGCATCGGTTTCGTCCCCGTGAAAGACATGACGACATCAATGACGATCAAGGCGGGGTTCTTTCCAAAGGGTTGCCTGGTCGAGTAACCCGCCTTTTCGTAAATCTTTCGATCTTCTTCCGGAAGGTACTTCTCCCATTCTCTCATGCTTCGTCCCCTCCAACATGAAATAGATCCTTTTCTCTTTTGGTGAAAAAATTCGAGCCTTTTCGATAAAGCACAAATTTTTATAAATCAATATCAACTAAATTTCCAATGAAATCAAGGAAGAGCAATGGGGACAGGGCTCGGGTGATTTAGTCACGACTTGGCGGGTGCCCTATCTATCCCCTTCCCAAGAAACCCTTCCCTTCAAAGAAAAGACACCGCTAAAGGGCTTCCTTAAAAAGGCAGGTGACCTCCGTCTCATTTTCATGACATGGAGGTGAATACTGGTACCTGCCTCTGCAAAGATAAGAGTTACCGAGACGGGAAAATCATCAGTGTCGTCAACTTCCCTATGTCGTCAAGTTTTTCCGTGTTCCAGACCGTGTCGAATATCTTTTTGATCTGCTTCTCATCCATATATTTTATGGCCATATCCGCAAACTTCTCCTCCAGCTCTTTATCCGTGAGGGGATCATTGCCAAGACCGTGGGGAGTGTCAATGCGCTTCTCAAACCGCAGGCCAGCCTTTGTGGTGATTTCTGAGATCGCATTATAGCCGGACAGGCTTTTATCCGGTTCCACCGTTATCTTTTCAATCAAATCCAGAATAACAGGGTCCGCAAAGTATTCAGGTCGACCCGACTCCGGCCCAAAGGACCGCTCCTTAATAGCGAAAGCACACCCATAGAACGTACTGTGGTCTGCATTTTCAGCGGTCCGGGGATACTTCTTTCCGGTGGTGATCGTGTGTGCTGCTTGCCGGGGGGTCGCCCTGATCCGCACCGATCGAATATCCTCGGGCTTGAGGTCGTTCTCTTTGACAATAGCGAGCGTAGCAAGCACGGTCCCCGAATTCGTGCCATTCGTACACAGGACCTTGTACCTGGTCTTCAGAATACGCCATCCGCTAAATTCTGTGAGGCGTTCGAGGTCCATATCACCCCGATAGACAGCCTGCCGTAACCCGGAGTCGCCTTCGACGACCCGAATGGGCCCGGTGAATCCTTTTTTGGCGAGAATACAGGCCAAGACGGCCTGGTAAGCGACAAGGCAGAAGCGAAGGTTCTTGCCCATACTATTTTCTTCAAGGTTGGCGTCCAGAATTCCCAGGGGATTGGTATGGCTGGCACAAAGACCAATGGCGTTTGCGATCTGCTCTTCGTTCATTCCCATCAGCTTTCCCAAACTCGGAGGCATACTCAATCCTCCTCGAATGTCAAAGCACCATCCATTTTCCTCCCACTCTAAGCCTTTTGCTGACTCGATAACCCGTTGACCCAACTCATACGAAATAACCAACGAGGCCAGCAAATCCCGGCCCCTCACCTTTTCGCGCTCAGATATTGCAAGTAGACTTGATATGGCGTCGCTGTTGTGACCGCCACCTCCCAAATCATTGTAGTCAAGAAAGCGTATCAGGAATCCATTATACAGCGTTGCATTCAGTGCGCTTGTTCGCAAGCCGGAGCCAAAGAGGGTTGATTCAGGCCTTCCACCGATCTCCTTCACCGCCTCTTCGCAGATGGGGCGTCCAGGAGCTTCGTATGCCCCGATGGCACAGCCCAGGGCATCCAGGAGACATCGCTTGGCCTGGTGCACAACATCCTGGGGCAACATCTCATAGCTGAGACCCACCGCGTAGCGCGCCAGCTTATACGAAACGCTAGCACGATAATCCGCCTCGAGATTCTGCCACGCTAAATCACGTTGGAAAGTCATTTTCCCCCCCTGTATTTAATGAAGCACCTTCAGGTTTCGAAAAATCCATCTTAAGCTCAAACGATGGTTTTCCCTTTCTCCTTCTTTCTCTCTCCACTCGACCAGCTCATGCTGAAATCACACATTCCGGCACAGCGATATCTCAGAAACAGAGCTCCTTTTCTTCACGGTCATAAACCACTTCAAGTTGGCTTCACTTCTGGGATGGAGCGTCCAAACCGTACTTCGATCGCAGGAAACGCATGCCCGTGGTGGGATTGAGAGCATAGATCAAGACATCACCGATATCTTGAGCAATGCCCTTGGTCGCTTCCTTGGCTTTGTCCATCTCCGGCTCAAGCAGGTCAGCGGGGCGACAGGTAATCGGAGCCTCTTTCCGCCCGGAGCGCTGAAAGATCATTTTCTGAACCTCCGGATCAAAGGGAGCCGGGGGTTTACCGTATAACCCAAAGGCGTAGTCCATGACCTGGCGCGACATCACTTTATACCTACCGAGCAGAACATTCTGCACTGCCTGAGCGGCGACCATCTGACTGATGGGGGTAGCCAGAGGGGGATAACCGAGCTCCGCTCGGACACGCGGTATTTCGGCACGTACCTCCCCGATCCTATCCACGGCATTTTGTTCTTTCAACTGAGCCAAAAGATTGGTGATCATACCGCCAGGAACCTGGTTCACCAGTGCTTCCGTATCAACGGGTGATATCTCAGTCGTATTCATGAAGTCTCGATATTTGAGGGCAATCGATTCAAGATGCTTCCCTATTTTGACCAGCAGAGCGATGTCAAGGCATGGGTCTCTGGGAGTTCCTTGGAGCGCGAAAGCCATCGTCTCCGTCGCTGGGAAAGAGGAGCGCATGGAAAAAGGTGCCGAGGCGGTATCCAGGATATCTAACCCGGCCTCAATCGCCTTGAGGCTCGCCATGGAGGCCATGCCACTGTCGTAGTGAGTGTGAAAATCAATCGGAATCTTGATGACGTTCTTGAGGGCCTTGATCAGTTCATAGGCATCGTATGGGGAAGGAAGGCCACACGTATCTGCGATGCAGAGGCTGTCAGCGCCCATTTCCTGAAAAACGGATGCCTTGCTGACATAGTAGTCCAGGGTATAGACGGGACCGCCTAATCTTGGCTCGGTGAGGGCGTATTGAATTTGAATCTGGGCGTGCTTGCCGCACTGTTTGATCGCCTTCACACACGTCTGCAGGTTTCGCTCGTCATTGAGGGCATCAAAAACTCTGAAGACGTCGATGCCCAGTTCAGCGGCGTGATGGACAAAAGCAGTGACGACATCGTCGGCGTAGTTGCGATAACCTACGAGATTCTGCCCCCTGAAGTGCATTTGCAGTGGCGTGCGAGGCATCAGTTTCTTTAGGATGCGTATTCGTTGCCAGGGATCCTCGTTGAGGAATCGGATGGCCACATCGAAGGTCGCGCCACCGGCGACCTCTGCAGCGTAGAAGCCGACCTTGTCCATCTCCGAGGCAATCGTTTCCATGTCCTCCGTCCGCATCCGCGTGGCGATGACCGACTGTTGCGCGTCACGGAAGGTCTCATCAATGATTTTTAGAGGTTGAACTGCCATGCATCGACCTTTCTACCTACGACTTCATCCATTGAACGAAGATGTTAGCAGATGATCCGTTATTGCCGATTGATGTAGGATCTCACAATCATCCCTGAGTGGTATGAGGTTCGGCATGAATCACGGCTCGATTGTTTTCTTTTACATGGATTCTGAGGAGCGCAACGTTATAGACGCCCGTCTCCGGGTTCTTGGTAACGACCGAACCTCCTAAGATATACGGCCCCCCATCTTTCGCATGGTGGACCGGGATAGAAAAATCATGGAGATCCACGTCGGATCCCTTCTTAACGACTTCCTTGACGGGGGCTTCTTTCTTATCGACCGTCTGGGGAGATATCACTTTCCCGTATCGTTTGATCAACTCGCAGGGAGCTCCATTTTCCACTGGTGTGGTTCAAGACCAATGGCGAGGGCGAGTTTCCTGCGAGTCGCAAACATATTGATCACCAGAGGGAAAGGAGATCTTTCTCCCTTGATATTTTTCACATTCTTAAAGACCGCCATCGGAATCTAATCTATCCCATCCTCTGTTTTAATCCCAGATGAAGCAACTCAACTCCTACTGCCTGAAGGAGTAATTCATAGAACTGGGGCCCTGGAACAACTATGATATACCTCGCGCCTTCTACCTTGAAACACTGAGTAATGGCTTGTGCGGATGGAACTTCTACCATGTTTTATTCACTTTCTTTCCTTTGCTAAAGCTTTTTTCCCCAAACTCACTAGATAAGGCCCTATCAGAGCAAGAAGGGTAAGGGTAAAGAGAACAATAGAAATAGTAGTGCTGAGAAATACAAGATAAGATCCACGTCCTATCAGAATAGATCGATGAAAATTAGCCTCCGTAATATCTCCAAGAACAAAACCAAGAAGGAGACAGATAGCAGGATAATCCTTCTTGGACAGAATGTACCCGAGGAATCCGAAGATAATAGTAACCAATACATCCTCTATTCTACTGCGCATGGCGAAGGAACCTATGAAGGACAAAAATACAATCATAGGCACGATAAAAGCATTGGGGGCCAGTACCGTCATAGCAAAATATCGAGCAAAAAATAAACCTAAAACAAAAAATGTGATTTGAGCCAACAGGATACCGGAAAAGATTGCATAAGGCAAGGGACCCGATGCCTTGAAAAAGTTAACTCCCGGCTGAAGGCCGTGCATGGTCATGGCAGCGAGGAATAAGGCTGTCGTTGAAGATCCGGGAATACCAAGTGTAAAGGTAGGGATAAGGTCACCCAGAATACAGGAGTTCTTGGCCACCTCCGGTGCCACAAGGCCTGCCGGGTTTCCATGACCGAACGTCTCCGGATTTTTTGAGGCCCTCTTTTCTACAAGATAGGCTACAATATTTGCCGATGAAAGACCCAGGGCAGGCATCACCCCAAGCAAGATGCCAACGATTCCACCTCTCATAATCGTGAAGGGGCGCCTTAAGGTTTCTCCAAAGCCTTGCCAAATACTCCCTATGGATCTTATCTGTGCAATCGTACCTCCCTGCTCCGCGAGGACGATTGCCTGGGATAATGCAAAAAGCCCTACGGCTACTGGGACTAATGGCAATCCGTCCTCGAGATAATCCGTACCAAAGGTGAATCGAGAACTGGCGGTAATTGGGTCGGTACCAATAAACGCAAGGAGCAGGCCAATTCCACCCAAGGCCAGACCGGCAGCAACCTTTCCCGCTGATGCCATAGCCAGAAGGGAGAGTGCCATGAATGCCACCATAAAGTATTCAGGCGGCCCCATCTTTAGTGCAACCAGTATCAAAAGGGGCGAAATAACTACGAGTGAAACCCATCCAATCAGTCCCCCTATGAAGGAAGAAGTGGTGGATATCCCGAGAGCCATACCCGCTTTGCCTTGCTGTGCGAGGGGATAACCATCCCAGCAAGAAGCAACCGATCCTACACCACCGGGTGTATTGATAAGGATCGAGGCAATAGAGTCTCCATAAGCCGTAGCCGCATGAACCGAGGCAAGGAAGATGATCGCTGTGGCTGCAGGCATGCCAAAGGTAAAAGGAAGCATAAGGCCTACACCGAATAATGGTCCAAGTCCCGGCATAGCTCCAACGACCAGACCAATGATCGTTCCAAGAAGCAGATACATAAGATTATGACTTTCCAATGCGATAGCAAATCCTTCGTACCACATTGATTCAAACCTCCCTATCTACAACCTTGAGGTGAGCCAACGGAAAAAAATCCCCGTAAGCCCTTCAGGAACACGAGCATAGAGGATATATTTAAAAACGTATACAAAGCCTGCAGTCCACAATATTCCCGTGATGAAAACGATCTTATATTTCTTGTAACCCAGAAAAGGAGGTAACGCCAAAAGATAGATAAAGGTCACCAAGGTAAATCCAAGTATATATGTCAGCAAATAGTAACTCACCATGGTTACCAGACTGATGTACCATACCATGGACCCTTCCGGTCTAGCAGAAACCTCCTCACTGGGTTGGGAGACATCTTGAGTTTTACGGACCAATATCCAGCAACGACCCGTGATCGTCCACAGGATGAGAATGAGGCTTATGATGGAAACCAGACGAGGAAAAAGCGCTGCCGTAGGATTGAACGAATAAGTCTCAATCAAGAAGGCGGTACAAAAGGCCCCCAGGATGACCATCAGTATTATATCCAAATCCAAAAGATGCCTGTATCCCTTCACAAAATTTCTCCTATTTCTTCTCAACTCCTGCCTTCAGTATGTCTTCCAGGCTCTTGATGGCATCATACATCGCTTTAGAGGCCTTAAAGAATTCATCGCCTGATAAGGGCTGCAGGGTGAGTTTCGATCTCGCTGCCGCTGCCTTGAATTCTGGGTCTGCCGCAGCCTTTTGGAAGGCTTTCACCAGGATATCCAGTCTATCCTTTGGAAGGCCAGGAGGGGCAAAGACACCTGTCATCTGATCCATTTTCACCTGAGGATACCCTAACTCTGTCATGCTGGGTATCTCTTTATGAGACTCGTCCCTCTGGGGACCTGTAACAGCCAGTACCCTCAACTTTTTCGTTTCATGCAGTGGGTAGTAGCTGTCCAGCGCCCCTGTTCCCATCTGGGTCTTACCTCCACCCACAGCCAGAGCAGCTTCAACCCCGCTGTTGAAGGGAATATAGGTAAGATTCACCCCAACCTGTTTCATCAAAAGCATGGCGGCGATATAGGCATTAGTACCAATCCCGGTTCCTGCTGAGGTCAGGGGTTGCGATTGAGAGGCCTTTTTCATGTCTTCAATGGTTTTAAATGGGGAGTCAAACGGTACGGCCACACAATCATAGTTCTTACCTGAGATATTAAACACATGAACTAATTTAAGAGTTTCAAATTTTGCACCTGTTACGATTTCGCCACTGGACATGGAAGGCTGCTGGCTTACAAGGAGGTTGTAACCGTCAGGCTTCTGTTTATAAACAAAGGCCCTTGCTATATTTCCTCCGGCACCTACCATATTCTCAATCACCACCGGAACACCAATAGCCTTCTGTAGGTAGGGTTGAATAACTCGAGCTGGCATATCGGTCGTCCCTCCTGCAGCATGGGTAATGATGAGGCGGATAGGCTCGGTGGGAAATTTTCCCTGTGCAAACGCCACAGGAGAAGACACGGCAATCAGAGCAAGAAAAATGATTGATATCAGAACTATCTTTTTCATGGCTTAATCCTCCTTTTTCAATGAATTGTTGATGTCCTTTTCATCTGGCCCACTGCTGGGGCCCGCAGTTTCCTCGAAAGCCACTGGCCATGCGGTGGTAGAACACCGTCCCTTCTTTTGCTTTGGCCTGAATCTGTGTGCCATGCTTCTTCCTCAACGCTAATTTAGAGGCATCCTTGATGACGTCGTACCGCCCGCTCTCCTTTCTGTTCCTTAGCAAAGGAGCCCATTCAGTTGTCGGATTACAGGCCCAAAAGGGTGATTGCATTCTTCCAAAGAATTTTTTCTTTATCCTCTTTCGAAATAAGATCCAATTCTTCTATGAACTTGACCCCATTCGGCATATTCCCTTTCCCGAAGGGGTGATCCGTCCCCAGCAAGAGCCTTTCGCCGCCCATCGCTTCATAAGCGCATTGGAAAGCAGGTTTATGGAAGGAGGCAGGGGTCACGCCTGACTTGCCAGCAGTATCAATATATATCAGCTTCAGATATTCACTGGGTGGTTTACTGATATTGCGGCTGCAATCCGGAAAGACTTTAAATCCTGACTCCAATCTCTCCCTTAGAAATGGGATGGCTCCTCCAAGATGGGAGAAACAGAACCTCAACTTCGGATACTTCTCCAGGATCCCCCCATAGATCACTTTTCCTACGGCAATACAGGTTTCAAAAGGAAATCCGACTGAAATGTCCATTCGATATTTGGTCATTCTGTCATGGCTGGGCGGATTGATGGGATGGACAAAGATCGGAACATTGATCCCCTGGACGGCTTCGTAGAAAGGATAAAGAGCCGGAGAATCCAGCTGCATGCCTTCGGTATTCGTATCGATCAGAACCCCCTTCATCCCGAGAGAGCCGGTGGCGCGCTTCACCTCCCCGATGGCTCCATCCACATCCTTCAAAGACACCGCCGCGATACCGATGAACCTGTCCGGATGGTCATGTACAATCTTGGCGAGTTCGTCGTTGGTGATACGGCTGAGCACAAGCCCAAACTGTGCATCCGCCCAGGAAAGCCCCGGGGTAGACAGGGATACCGCTGCCTTGTCAAGGCCCGCCGCGTCCATATCCTTCAACCGCTGCAGAGGATCCGTGAAATCCTTTGTAAACAGATGGAGCTTATCTCCGTTCTGGATGAGCTGTCCGAAGCCATCAGGGTTTCGCTTGATCTTAATGCCGTACCTCATCCCTCGTTTTTCCATCTCCTGTATCACTTTTTCTGGAGCGAAATGATTGTGAATATCGATTCTCATCGTCTACCCCCCCTGATGCTTTGTCTGACACTATTCTTTGAGTAACATCCCCCCAACAGCGTCGCTCAGGTCACTCTCTTCTTGAAGGAATCTGTCACTCCCCTCCTCAACTCGTCCTTGGTCTTCTGTTCCCATTCAAAATGCCTCCTGACCCTCGGCAATACTTCATCCAGCAAATCCTGGGGACAGACGATCGCTCCGTCATCATCCGCAAGGATGATATCCCCCGGTTTCACAGGGACCCCGCGCATCATGACGGGTTCGTTGATGGATAAGGTTTTCAGCCGAGTCACTACAGAATAGGGGACCAATCCCGACACCCAGCACGGATAGTTCTCAGCTCTGATCTCTGCGGCATCCCTTGTGCATCCATCAATGATGATCCCGGTAATCCCTTTCCATTTGGCCCGAAGCGTCATCAACCCGCCCCATGTTCCTGCCTGCGCCCCAGCCGCATCGATGACGAAGATATCCCCCGGCTCACAGATGTCGACGGCCTTTCCACTATCAATGGTTTTGGCGGTAGGACGGATATCCCGTTCAAGGGTTGTGACAGCGGGCCCCACCATCTTCATCCCCTGAGTCAGAGGAAATACGCCTGTGATCACGCCGTGGAATCCAATTTCATCGAAGGCATCTGAGAACCCTGATGTGTCGTACTTCTTCAACTCTTCGATCAACTCTTTTGGCGGTCTTTTGAAGTCCATCGTTTACCCCCTTTTCAGTTATCGCCCGTTCATTGATTAACGAGCTTTCCTTCAATCACTTGTTTCTTAATCTTGCCTATCAGTCCCCCTTCCCTGATAATTTCAAGCATGAAGTCAGGAATGGGTTTTGCATGGAACGTCTCTCCCGTATCCAGATTCTTTATCGCTCCTGTCTCCACATCGATGCGTATCCGACCTCCCTCCTTTGCTATCTGTTTCGTATTTTCAATCTCCAAAACCGGAAGCCCGATGTTCAAGGCGTTCCTGTAAAATATTCTCGCATACGATTCAGCCACCACGGCCGCTATGCCGGAGGCTTTGAGCGCCACCGGGGCCTGTTCTCTGCTCGACCCACATCCGAAGTATCGTCCTGC
>Ga0154686_1118_pt4 | contig 9909 bp, 10 predicted proteins | sample Rifle2008BG13ft_FD_116115 | JGI IMG/M metagenome (GOLD analysis project Ga0154686, IMG submission 116115) | Deltaproteobacteria bacterium RBG_13_53_10 | reverse complement strand
GGCTGACCCCAAAGACCCGCCTCTGTGGAACGGGGAGGTTTGATCCTCGGCATCCCCCGCCTTCCCTCCAGAGAGTACATCAAGGCCGTCGATTCCCCGCAGACAAACGCCCCGGCACCCGGATAGATAGCGATATCGAAGTCGAACCCGGAACCCAGGATATTCTTCCCCAAAAGACCATAGTCCCTCGCCTGCTCGATAGCAATGTTGAGACGATGTATGGCCAGGGGATACTCGGCTCTCACGTAGATATATCCCTGGTGGGAGTCGAGGGCATAGCCGCAGATGGCCATCCCTTCGAGGACGGCGTGCGGATCCGCCTCCAGGATGGAACGGTCCATGAAGGCCCCCGGATCTCCCTCGTCGCCGTTGCAGATCACATACTTGGGAAAAGACTCGTAGCGGCGACCCTCCTCCCACTTCGAACCCGTAGGAAATCCAGCCCCTCCCCGACCTCTCAGACCGGAGAGCCTGATTTCCCGAACCACTTCTTCCGGTTTCATGGAGCACAGAACCTTGGCAAGGGCCGCGTAACCGTCCCGCGCAATAGACTCATCGATCTTCTCCGCATGGATGAGGCTGCGGTTTCTCAACGCCCTCAATACCTGGTCCCGGAAGAAGGGAATCTCCCCCATCATGGGAATCTTTGCCTTGAGGTTCGGCTCGGTATAGAGAAACTTTTCTACGGGATGCCCCTGGATGAAGTGCTCTTCCACCACTAAGGGGATCTCTTCCGGGGTAAGTTTTCGATAGAAGATGCCCTCAGGATAAACCACCATGATCGGCCCTTCCGCACAGAAGCCGTTGCAGCCGGTAATGACCACCTTCACCCTCTCGGAAAGGCCCCGATCCCGAAGCTCCGCCTCGAGCCTTTCCCGCACTTTCAGGGAGTTGCAGGCAACACAGCCCGTGCCGGCACAGATCATGACCCGAAGCTCCCCTCCCTTAGGAGTCAGGGTAGGCAGGATTCTCTGTTTAATCTCTTCGAGGTCTTTAATCCCTATTTGTGCCATCTTCTGAGAAGTTCAAATGTCAAAGGAATGTCAAAGTCCAAATCCAATTTTGACATTTAGTTGTTTGGATTTCCTTTGAACTTTGTCATTTGACATTCTTGGTTAGGTATAGGTTTTTACGATCTCAATGGCCCTTCCCGGATCGATCATTCCGTGGGTGTCCTGGCCGACGACCATGACGGGCGCGAGGCCACAGGCTCCGAGGCATCGGACCGCTTCAAGAGAGTATTTTCGATCCTTGGTGATCCCACCGACCTCTACATCGAGCTCCCTCTTAAGATAATCCAGGATCTGCTTCGAGCCCTTCACATAACAGGCCGTGCCCAAACAGACCCGGATGATGTGTTTCCCTCTTGGAACGATCGTAAAAAAGGCGTAGAATGAAACGACGCCATAGACCTGGGAAGGAGACAGGTTGAGCCCCTCTGCAATGCGATGCTGGACCTTCTTCGGAAGATATCCGCAGACATCCTGAACTTCCTTCAGGACAGGAATCAGCGCCCCATGTCTACCTCTGTACCTGCCGATCACGAGATCGACCTTTTCCCACTCCTCTTTTGTGATTGTATCAACCCATCTCACGGTAATCCATCCTTATCACATGGGGGCACTCCGTATGGGGACAGATTTCAAATCTGTCCCCATTGAGCTGGTATTTGGAAATTTTCAACCGATGGCTTCTGCCAACAGTTCCGTCACGTCCATGACACGGATTTTTTCCTCGTTGCCGGAGGTCTTAACTGCGTCCTCCAATGTCAAAATGCACAGAGGACAGGATGTGGCAAGGATCTCGGCTCCCAACTCCACCGCGTCATTGACCCGTATTTCAGCAAGGCGCTGCCCCGCTTCCGAGGAGGATTCGACCCACATCCTTCCGCCCCCTCCTTCGCAGCAGAGGCTCCTTTCGCGCGAGCGGTCCAGCTCTTTGAATGTGAGGCCCGGAATAGCACTCAGCAAGACCCGCGGCTCATCAAAGACGCCATTCTGCTTGCCCAGGAAACACGGATCGTGATAGGTCACCACCTTCTTGACCGCCTGAGTAAAGGATATCTTTCCCTCCTGCAGCCGTTTCGAAAGCACCTGTACCGCATGGAGGACTTCAAACTTTCCCTCGGGATACTCGTTCTTGAATACGTTGAAACCGTGGGGGCACGTCGTAAAGAGACGCTCGATCTGGCAGGACTCGAGGAGTTTAACGTTTTTCTCCACAAGCTCCTCAAAGAGGCCTGTCTCTCCCATTCTCCGGATCTCGTTTCCGCAGCATTGCTCTTCGTTGCCGAGAATTCCGAAATCGACCCCTGCCCGCTGCAGGCAGAAGACCATGGCCTTGGCAACCTCTTGAATTCGGGGGTCGAAAGAGGCGGTACATCCCACGAAGTAGAGATATTCAGCACGATCGCCCTGTGAAAAATCTTTCAGTTTGATCTCTTCGGGGAGGCCCTTGATCCACTCTGTCCGCTTATTCTTCGGCTTCCCCCACGGATTTCCGTATTTGTAGGTACTCTCCATGGCGTCGATCAGCGTCTTGGGGACATGCCCTTCCTCAACGAGGGCGGCCCGCAATCCGATGACGAGGTCCATGGGCTTCATGCCGCGAGGGCAGCGAAGGGTACAGGTCTTGCAGGTCGTACAGTCCCAGAGCTCCAATCTCTCGCCGAGGCGATCGAGATTTTTCCCCAGGATGCCCTCGATCATCAATCTTCGGATGTTCAGTTTCGATTTAAGCGAAACAGGGCATCCTCCGGTGCACTTCCCGCACTGATAACAGCCCCAAAGGTCAAATTTCTCTGCTAATGTCTGCGCCGATGCTTCCATGTACTGAAGTCCCCCTGCTTAGAGAACTGTCAAATTACTACATTATGAAATAAATCACAAGCAGATTCAAATATCAAGACCGGAAAAGCTTTGGCTTCTGTTTCCCTGATATCCTGACACTCTAATACAAACGACATAAATAAAGGGTCATTGCGAGGAGTGAAACGACGAAGCAATCCCGTATTTATGGAGTGAGATTGCCACGCTCCCGCTGGTCGCTCGCAATGACCATGTAAAGGGATTTAATGCGTTTGTATTAGTACGCTGAAATCCGGATACCCCGGTTTCCTGCCCTCTGATTACCCTTCAAGATTCATTTCGAATTCGTATTCGGCACCCCTTAATGCCCAAGTATTTCTCTCGATATTACGATCCGTTGAACTTCAGAAGTCCCTTCGTAAAGGGTAGTTCCCATGATGTCCCTGAGGTAGCGTTCCACCGGGTAATCTTTCGTGTACCCGTATCCTCCCAGCATCTGAACGGCCCGGATAGTTACATCCCTTGCTGTCTCCGTGGCAAAAAGCTTTGCCATGGAAGCCTCCTTTGTGAAGGGTTGACGCGTTTCTTTAAGGCAAGCGGCCCGCAGGACGAGGAGTTGAGCGGCTTCCAGTCCGGTGTAGGAGTCGGCGATCATCCATTGGATGGCCTCAAAGCCGGAAAGTGATTTGCCAAAGGCTTCTCTTTGCTTAACATATTCCGTTGCGAAATCAATAGCGGCGAACCCCACTCCCACGGCTAAGGACCCGATGCCGATTCTTCCACCGTCAAGCTCCATCATGGCGATCTTGAAACCCTCTCCTTCCTTTCCCAGGAGGCACTTGGCGGGAACGCTGCAGTGGTCGAAGACCAATTCATTGATCTGGGAGGCGCGCTGGCCCATTTTGTCCTCCGCTTTCTCCACAACGAACCCGGGCGTTCCTTTCTCCACGAGAAAGGCGCTTATTCCCTTTCCCTTCTTCGCATTCCGATCGGTGACGGCCCAGACCACGGTAACGGCGGCAGCTTCCCCGCTCGTGATGAGGGTCTTCGTCCCTTCGAGGATGTAGCTGTCCTTCTTACGAACCGCTGTTGTTCGGATATTGGCCGCATCCGAGCCGGCATGGGGCTCTGTGATGGCAAAAGATCCTGCCAGGTATTCCCCGTTGCAGAGCTTGGGCAGATGCTTCCTCCTGATCTCCTCCTGCCCGAATTCGTGAATCACCTCGGCCACCATATTGGTTACCGAGGTCGTGACAGCGTGGGAGGCGCATCCTTTCGCGATCTCGGTGATGGCGAGGCTGTACGCGATCACGCCGACCTCAGACCCTCCGAATTCAACAGGGATATTCATTCCCATGAGGCCCAATTCGGCCATCTTCCTTAAATTCGCACGGGGGAACTGTCTTTCTTCGTCAAACAGGGCGGCGACGGGCTTAATCTCTTTCTCCGTAAACTCCCTGACCGCATCCCGGATCATCTGCTGTTCGACCGTCAGTTTGAAATCCATGAAAACCCTTCGGGTTAGTTCGGAGTTTCCAGTTCGGAGTATTGTAGTGAACGACTTAACACCTTAAATCGCAAAAGCCGTCATTCTTAGCCCCTTTAGTTACTCCTTTCCTTGGGACTCCGAACTCCGAACTCCGAACTCATTACTCCGATTCTTCTCAGTAAGTATAGAATCCTCTTCCCGTTTTTTTACCCAGATAGCCCGCATCGACATACTTCTTGAGAAGGGGGCAGGGGCGATATTTGGAATCTCCGAACCCTTTGTAGAGCACTTCCATAATCGCCAGACACGTATCGAGACCGATGAGGTCCGCTAATGCCAGAGGCCCCATGGGGTGGTTCATCCCCAGTTTCATCACCGTATCGATCGCCTCCGGCGTTCCCACCCCCTCAAAAAGGGTATAAATCGCCTCATTGATCATGGGCATGAGGACCCGGTTGGAGATGAAGCCCGGGAAGTCATTGGCTTCCACGGGAGTCTTGCCCATCTTTTCAGCCAAAGATTTCACTGTATCAAAAGTGTCCTGAGAGGTCTGAAGTCCCCGTATGACCTCCACCAGTTGCATGACGGGAACGGGGTTCATGAAGTGCATTCCAATCACCTGGGAAGGCCTCCGGGTCGCCGAGGCAATCCTGGTAATGGAGATAGACGAGGTGTTGCTCGAAAGGATGATTTCTTTTCGGCAAACCTGGTCCAGCTCCTTGAAGATGTTGAGCTTGAGGGATTCACTCTCAATGGCTGCCTCAACCACGAGATCGGCATCCGCCATGTCTTTCACCTGAATAGTCCCCTTAATCCTTCCCATGATCTCATCCTTCTTCTGGGAAGGTATTTTCCCCTTCTCTACCATCCTGCCCAGATTCTTTGAAATGGCGGCGAGCCCCTTCTGAATGAACGATTCGGCAATATCGCTCATGACCACCCGAAACCCTGATTGGGCAGCCACCTGGGCGATGCCGTTTCCCATCTGCCCGGCTCCCACCACGCCGATCGTTTTGATGTCCATAATACCTCCCGAATGTGGAAAGTTGAAAGTTTAGAGTGGAGACTCTCTGCTAGGTTTTCTCAACGATAAGGCTGACGGCTTCCGCACCACCCAGGCAGAGCGAGGCCATGCCTCTCTTGGCGCCTCGCTCGGCCATCGCATAGAGCAGGGTCGTCAGTACCCTCGCACCGCTGGCGCCGATCGGATGCCCCAAGGCCACAGCGCCGCCGTGGACATTCACTCTCTCCCGGTCGATCCCTAACGCTTTGACGACGGCCAAGGTCGTTGCAGAAAAGGCCTCATTGATTTCGAAGAGGTCAATGTCTTTCAGGGTGAGGCCTGCTTTCTTGAGGACTTTCGGGATTGATTGAATGGGGGCAACCAGGACATCTTCCAGCTCCACGCCGGCTGCTGCCTGGGCCCCGACTTTTGCCAGGGGCTTTATCCCTAAAGATCCTGCCTTCTCCCCGGACATCACTACGAGGGCGCTTGCTCCATCGCTGATTTTTGAAGAATTCCCCGCCGTGACCCGTCCATCGGCCTTAAAGACGGGCTTCAGCTTGGCCATGGTCTGGAGATCCGGATCCCGCGGCCCTTCATCAACCTCGAAGAGGGAGGCTTCCCCTTTCTTCGAGGGGAGAGGGACAGGCACGATCTCCTTCTTGAATATTCCCTCCCGAATTGCTCTCAACGTCTTGGCGTTCGAATCACACGCGAATCGGTCCTGTTCCTCCCGGCTGATGTCGAATTTTTTCGATTGGATCTCAGCAGTGAACCCCATATGGTAGTCGTTCACCACATCCCAGAGTCCATCATGGACCATCCCATCCACCAGCTTTCCATCCCAGAGCCGGTATCCCGTTCTCGCATTCTCCAAATAATACGGGGTTCGACTCATCCTCTCCATTCCGCCCGCGACGATCACGTCTGCATCTCCTGCCAGGATGGCCTGGGCCGCCAGCATCACCGCCTTCAACCCGGAGCCGCAGACCTTGTTTACCGTAAGGGCTCCTGCGGACATGGGGAGACCTGCCTTGATCATGGCCTGCCGGGCGGGATTCTGTCCCAGCCCGAAAGGGAGGACATTGCCCATGATCACCTCATCCACATCCTCTTTCCGGATCCCTGACCGCTTGACTGCCTCTTCGATTACCCGTCCTCCCAGCTCCGTTGCACTCAAGGGACTCAGGGCGCCCAGGAAATTTCCAATCGCTGTTCGGACAGCACCGGTGATCACCACTTCCTTCATTGAGACCTTCTCCTTTCCGATCGTTCGTCCTTAATCATTTTTTGGTGAATCTTGTTCCTGTAATGGGTGATATCTTCCTTCAATCCCATGAGATTCTGAATTCGCTCGTCAATCTTGGATGCATGACTATCCATCAGCTCGAGGAGACGGGGCAAGACCTTCTTGTTCGTCCGGTGAATCTGATAGATATCCTCCAATTCATGCATTTCCGAAAGGGTCAGGCCAAGATGTTTGAGCCTCTTGATGAATTTGAGGCGCTGCATATCCTGGTCGGTAAAGACCCTTTTGCCTCCCTCAATGCGTTTGATGGAATTGAGAAGCCCGATTTCCTCGTAATAGCGGATGGTCCGGGGGCTCATTCCAACAATGTCTGCAAGCTCACCGATCTTGAATGATTTCAACATGCTTCTCGGGGCTCTCACTTAACGTGAACTGATATTCTTTCTCAAAAAAACAAGGCAGGCTCCATCAAAGGGCGGGCCATTTACCCACGGACAAAACAGGGTAGCCCTGATCTTCCAAATTCTTCATGATGTTCTTGTACTCCTCTGTTTGGATTCGGATGGCAGCGATCCTCTTTCCTTCCACCATGAAAGAGGGCGTGACGATACTGATGATGTTCACACCATGCTTTTTCATTATTTCAAGAACCCCGAGCAGTGACCCCGGCTTATCTTCGAGGGCAACCGTCAAACGGGTTCCTTTCACCTTGACTCCAAAGACATCGACGAGATGGGCCAAGGCGTCCGTTTCCGTGAAGATCCCGTAGAGCTTCTCCCCCTCCAGTACCGGAAGGCATCCTATTTTGTGGTCCTGCATGAGTTGAACCGCCTCCTCGATGATCGTATCCGGTGTGATCGTGACCAGCTTCTCCCTGGGAGTCATGAAGCTCACCACTTTCAACTTTCCCAGAAGGTAATTGAGCTCCTGGACACTGAGGAGGGTCGCATCCGAAGGGGCTGCCTCCCGTATATCCCGATCGGTGACAATCCCCACCAGGCGTTGATTTTTGTCCAGCACCGGCAAATGGCGGATCCCCTTCTCATGGACCAGGTTGCGAACCTCAAAAAATGAGGCCTCTGGGCTGACCGTGACCGGATTCCTCTGAATCTTCTCTCTCATAAATCCCTTGTAATCAATCTTCATATCCCCCTCCTTTTCCTCATTTTCTTGAACAAAATTTAACACATCGGAAGGTAGACCGTCAAAGCGAATCTACACTCCCCCTATCGACTGAAGTTAAGGAAGTTTTGAAGAGATCCGGCGGCGGGCGAGGAATCTCACTCCCAGGTGCGTCGATCATCAATCTTTTTGGCTCCGTCCGGGAGGGTTCCTTCCGGAACGAATTCCACCACCCCTCTCACCTTCATCACGTCCCGTACGGATCTCTCGATTTCTTCCTTAAGCGTCTGCGTGGAAGCGACACCCTGTTTGAGTTGAATCCGGAAGATCATTTCATCCTTGTGTTCTTTTCTCTCAAGGACCACTTGATACCTGGCGATTTGGGGATACCTTGAAGCGACCTCGTCCACCTGGCCGGGATGAATGAAGAGACCCCTCACTTTGGTTGCCTGATCGACCCTTCCAAGGATCTTCACGAGCCTCGGCGAACTCCTACCGCAGGGGCAGGGGGTCTCGGTCAGGACCGAGAGGTCTCCTGTCCCAAATCGAATCAAAGGATAGACTTTGTTGAAAGTGGTCGCAACAATCTCGCCGGTTCTTCCGGGCCCCAACTGTCTTCCTGTTTCGGGATCGACGATCTCCACGATCTTGTCGTCCGGAATATGCATCCCGTTTTTCCGGATGCATTCATACCCCAGGCAGCCGACATCCGCCGTTCCGTAAGTCTGCCGGATGGTCATCCCGAATTTCCCCTCAAGCTTCGACCGCAGAGACTCCGGAAGCATCTCCGCTGCCACAAAACCGACCTTCAGGTGAAGGTCCTTTCTCAGGTCCAATCCCATCTCCTCGGCCTTTTCTGCGATGCTGAGAAGAAAACTGGGGGTTCCACAGAAGGCATTCGCCTTCAAATGCCTCATGATATTGATCTGCTGTTCCGTATTGCCGATGCCAGTAGGGATGGAAATACATCCAATCCGATGAAGCGAATTATCCACCATATGCAATGCGAAAGGCACCATGTGATAGCTAAACGTATTGACGGCGATATCCCCGGCCCGAAACCCGCCTGCAACCATCCCCTGAGCCCATCCCAGATCTTTATAATCGATCTCGCCCGGCTCAAAGATCGGTCCCGGCGAAATGAAGATCCTCCTCAAATCGGTGATGGGGATCCCCTCGAATCCCCCGAAGGGAGGATTCTTTTTTTGGAGCTCCAGGAGATCGGACTTCTTCGTCGCGGGAATCCTTTCCAGGTCTTTGATCGTCTGGATATCCCTGGGCTTTAATCCGGCATAATCGAATTTGTTCCTGGTCGCCGGGGAATGCCCGTAGGCATACCGTACGATTCCGCGGAGCCTTCGGTTGAGATATTCGGCCCTTTTTTGCCGGGGCAGGGTTTCGAGATCCTTCTTGAGAAAGGCGGGAGTTCGGTCCATTGGATCCTGTATGGGCATGGGGATCTCCTTCATTCAAAGGGGAAAATTTCTAATAATCTCCCCTCCCTTGGTGGGAGGGGACTGACCCACCCTCACCCTCCCCCATCGAGGGGGAGGGTGATTAAATGAGGGATCATTTTTGAATCATTACTTCTTCGGAAACTTACCTTCAAAGGGCACAAAGACATCTCCCTTTTCCGTGGAGAAAACCGCCATCCCTTCGGATACCTTGATCCCAAAGGCAAAATCCCCGACCTTTGCGTACCAGTCCTTGATGAGGTCGTTCGGATTGAGTTTCAGCTCCTGGACCTTCGGGGCCTGGGCAACGAGCAGGGTCAGACGGACCGTTACCGAATCGATGACGCTGACAATCCGATACTGGCTGGTCGTCTTCGGTGGGAAATAGATCTGGTCGTAATAGGTGGGAGTGGCGATTTCGATGTATTTATCCGGTGCCGCCGCGAAGGAGACGGTAAATTTGATATTGTCGAGCTTGATATTGTAGCCGCTCGGGTTCTCCACATTAAAGAGAAAACCAAGGGCTAAAGGGGTACGGGCCGGAAGGTCGGTCCATGGGAAATAGCTCATGACTTCCACCCGATCTAAAGTCACTTTTGGGTTCCCGGCGTTTTCGGTTGGGAGAAGGCCCGGCTTGCAGGCCGTGATGCCTGAAACCACAAACGCCCCGAGCAAGAGTACCAACAACAATCGTCGCATAATAACCCCCTTTCGCTGAAATGAACGAATAGCACGAATTACAGCGAATGACACGAATACTTCACGATTTACAAAATTCGCTATCA
>Ga0154686_1238_pt2 | contig 10311 bp, 7 predicted proteins | sample Rifle2008BG13ft_FD_116115 | JGI IMG/M metagenome (GOLD analysis project Ga0154686, IMG submission 116115) | Deltaproteobacteria bacterium RBG_13_53_10 | reverse complement strand
CGCGAATCGATGATATTCTCCTCCGCCGACCGGAGTCAATAGCCCGACCGCCGGCAGCCGTCAGCACCCTTCGGCCTTGGCCACGGAGCAGACCTTGTCCCCGTTTTCCAGGTTGATCAGCCGCACGCCCTGGGTGGCCCGGCGCGAGGCCCGGACCTGCTTGGTCTGGATCAGATGACCATTGCTTAACCATCGGTCGGGAGTTTTATGATTTTTTGAGTGGATAAAGGTTGCGGGCCGAAATCTGCGCTAATCTTTGCGGACGAAATACGCGTTTGCACTTGCCCCTTCGCAGAGAATGACAGGCCTTGGGCTAGGGGAATTTCAACCGAAGCGTCCCCCAACCTATGTGCCCCTCTCATTACAAGAATCGGGTCATAGATACTATTCTTCTACCTTTTCCATTCTTAACCGATAGATTTTGGGGTCTTCGATCGGATCGACAACATACAACCTATCCTGGTAGTCTATATAGATATTTTGCAGATCATAGGGGGTATCTATGGAAGAGTAAAAACTACTCAACAATTTCCCTCTCGGGCTAAACACATCGATCAGCACTCCCTGATCTGTTTTCTTGCATCCCCAGAGCACATAGATATTATCCTGATTATCTGCGGTTATACCCTGGGTAATTCGATCGCCTTCGATTTTCATCATATTGGGTTGGGGTCTTACAACTTCAATTTCCCGTGGCTTGTATGGCAAATCTCGCGTCCAACTGCCGACAAAGCCGCACTCTGGACTGTACTTCAGGATCTTGTACTCATAAATAAAGGAAATGATGATGTTATCTTTTCTATCGACGCAAAAGGTTATCCCATTCTTTGCATTTCTGAGAAGCGGGATTTTTTCGGCGCTGTCTCCACGAATAAATGAATCTACCAATTCGCCGCTGGAATTATATTTGTGAAGCAGGAATTCATCATCACTACCGATATACGCCAGGTATATATCTTCTTTAGAGTCAACCTCAATTTCTATGGGCGACACGTGCCCTGTACTAAATTCATCGATGTATTGCCCGGCGCTCGAAAAAATGATGACCTTCATCTTGTTCTGGTCCGCGACAAATATCTTACCTGTTCTGCTCACATCCAGGTCGACTATCCGTGAAAACTCGCCAGGCCCCTGTCCATGTCTATCGTTTTCCCATAATAACTTCCCTGCGGTATCAAATTTCATGAGTTTCTCTTGATCTAAAACATATATGTTACCTGCCAGATCTGTTGAAATATGCCTGATATAACTAAAAAATATTGCAGGTGTTTCATCCTTTTCTTGAATGATCAGTTCCTTTTCAAGCTTGACTTTGAATCCCAGATCGGTTTCCGAGGGACTGCATCTGCTCAAAAAGAAGAGGGTAATGAAGCTTAAGGCTGTCAAAAGATTTCTTTTCATATTCACTAAAAGCTATCGCAGTTTTAGGATAAGAAGCTTTTTTTGCTAAGATAAATGCATAACTTTTGCATGAATCTCTGCCTCACCACATTATGGCAAAACAATAAGTGAGAGAGCGCGCGGCTGTCAAACTGTTTTTTATTGGAATTTGATTTTTAGGGTCCGTGGCAACGATTGCTTTTTTGCTCCTCTTACCCCTCAAACCATCGTGAGAAAGCATAGATCAAGACAACGGGCACTATCAAACGGGCTTCGGACGTCGGAAAATCAGGGGAGATCCGGGAGCCCGGGGAAGACCAGGACTAGCGTGGCAGGGGGGTGAATTTTCGTTGCCCGGATGGGGTTATTTTTCATTGCCCCTTGACAGCATCCGTCAACGAACGGCGACACACGATCTAAAGAAGAGGCCCCGTCCGTCAGCTCTCGCTGGCCTTGGCCACCGAGCAGATCTTGTCCCCGTTCTCGAGGTTGATAGACGGACGCCTCGGGTGGCGCGGCCCGAGAGCCCGAAGTCGAGAAAAAATCGACGAGGGACGTGATTATTTATCGGAGCCTAAGAGAAGCCTAATCAAGCCAATAATCTGCTGGGCTCATCCGACGAATTCCCTTATAATGCTGGTAATGCTAAGTGTGAGGAAAGCGAGATGGCACAATGGGTCCGCCGTGAATACAGCAAAGCGGATATAGATAGAGCTGGAGCCCTTCTTATTCCATGGTGGAAAAGAGAAGTCAACGACCCACCAGAGTCAGGCAGATCTTATATGATTATTGAAAATTGGCGGACTTCTCACGCGAGACCTCTTTTGACTTTTCGGGTTGGCCTGGAACGACGCGCCAAACGCGTAGACACTAAATCACTTGTCGCACAAAGACTTAAGAGGTTTTCATCCGTAATGAACAAGCTCGTGCGTGAGCCCACTATGAAACTATCTCAGATGCAAGACTTAGGAGGATGCCGCGCCATAGTATCGCAAATAGGGGACGTTGATAGGTTATATGAACTATATCGAGAGAGTCCAGAGCTATTCGGTGAAGGTGCCTTGAAATGCGATGACTATATCCGCAAACCCAAATCCGATGGTTATCGCGGTATTCACGTTATTGGCCGCTTCGAGGGGCACGCTAAGAATACCGAAGCCTGGAATGGTCAGCGGATTGAAATTCAATTACGTTCACAATTGCAACATGCATTCGCAACATCTGTGGAGACAGTGACAACATTCACTCGAGAACCGCTAAAATTTGGCGCTGGCCCCGAAGAATGGAGGCGCTTCTTTTCATTGGTTGGATCAGCTTTTGCTAGCCGAGAAAACACGCCACTCGTTGCTGGAATGCCTCTTGAGAAAAATGAAATATTGCGAGAACTTAGCGAACTTACCAAATCGTTAAGAGTCCGGCAGCGCCTTCAAGGATGGACGAGCGCGATGACCAAGCTGAGAAGCCGAAATATAAGAAAAGCCAAGTGGTTGCTTTTGGTGCTTAATGTTCCGAGAAATACCATTAGTATTATTGGCTACGTTGATAGGGCTAAAGCGAGGGAAGAGCTCTCCAAAATTGAAAAAGCATCGCGTGCAAGTGAGCTTGATGCTGTTCTTGTGTGGGTCGGGTCTATCAGTTATCTTCGACGGGCATATCCAAATTATTTTGCCGATACTAAGGCATTTTTAGAGGCCTTAAATAGTGTGCTGAAGGAGGCGACGGGTGAGGCCTTATAATTTCGGGCCCGCACCTGTGTGCAAGAATGAAGCGACGCGGCGCTCAAGTAAATGCGCGTGGAGAGTTCTGCAAGGCAAACTGATTATCTTTTCTCGATCTTGGATAGTCGGGCAGACCATCCAAGAAGAAGATTTCTAAACCAGGGATTTAAAAGACACACATACGCAACTAAGGTTGTATCTATAGCCACCCACAGAACACGGTGGTTCTTCGCAGCATCAACCGAAAGGCATATCGCAACGAGCAGTCCGCTGGTAGCGGCATACATTCCATAGAAACGCCCCATTGACACGTCTCCGCGTGTGACCGCGAGTGTGACGCCCCCGCGACCGGCCTTTCTGGCTTGTAGCCAATTACGGAGCGCGGCAAATAGCACGAGCATGACCAAAGCCACTTGAAGGGCCGGAAATAAAATTGTATCCGATAATAGATAGCTCATCTTTTGCATTTTGCGGAACTCACTCCTTTTGAGCTTGAAATTGGCGCCAACCTTCAGTTACATAGCCATGATATTCCCGGCCGCAGACGGGTGTCAAGAAATCGGAATCCTGTGTCAACGCAACATGAGAATGTCCTAATCTGCTAAGGGATTGACTTGAGTTGACACGGCCAATCCAATTTCAATCTTTCAATAATTTATATTCCTCATCCTGTAATTTTCGCATCTCCGCGATTTGCGTTTCCCATTTTAGTTTGAACGCACCATTGAATGCACTCAGAATTTCAATGAATACAATCCTGAAAAGGAACAGACTCACAGAGGGCTTAAGTTGTGAATAATGTTTAAGATGATTAATTGCTACTATTGGTTCGCACTCCTCGCTATCCACATATTGCTGACCAAATAACATGCTGTGATGCTCAATATTTGACAGGTCTCTATAAGATTGGCCATAAGCACTCTTTAGAACCTCAGATTTGGATAGGTCTACTCTCTCCTTTATAGTTGGTAACCTCCAATCATCCTTTCCATATTTGTCCTTCAGTACTCCTTCCATCATTCCTATTTGTTCTTTCAGTTCATCCCGCCTAGCCTCGATGTTGTGGTCAAATTCCTTGAAGCCTTCCAAATTGGCCTCTATCAGCCTTAATTGCTGCCTATCTCCATCCAGATGATATGTTATTGCTCTGATTTCATTTTCTTTCTCGTCAAGATCTTTCGCAAATATATATCCAAGACTAAAGCCCATTTCCAGTAAGCTTCTTAGCAATACTGCGCTATCGATTATTCTTCCTTCTTGGATAAGAATAATAAACGACTCAAATAATTCCCATGACCTTCTGAGGAAAAACGAAATGACAAATCTTGATTCAGAATATACTTTGCCTTTCTTTAATTGACAGGTATGAATCATGCTTTTTGCCAATTCAATCATCTTATAACTAGTCTCAATTAGTATGCTTAAGCCGCCAGACATAAGCGCCTCCGCTCAGGTCCGTTATCATTTATAGAAAAATATCCCTTCAGATTGTCTTTCTAAGCTAACCACGCGGTTCCCCCGGCCGATCACTGGTCGGGACGACCGAGATCGCGCCCTAACGACGCGAGACCTCGGCTATCTCTGGCTTTAGCTATGAGGTGAATCTTATCCACGTTCTCGAGGTTGATCAGCCGGACGCCCTGGGTAGCCCGGCCCAACGCTCGCACCTGCTTCTTCTAAACGCGAATGAGCTTGCAGCTTATGGCGAACTCCGCGCTCAAACACGTCGGCTTTTATATGGGTGCCTCTCCAGTAAAGTCAGCTGTTTCTTGGTATCGACTTCTCCCCCACGATAAGCGGGGAAAACCCGGCCTCCCCCATTTCCGACCTCGTTGCCCCATTGGTCCCAACCAGGCCTCTGGCATCGTGCGAAAAGCTCGAGGTAAGGGCCGGGGCTGCATTTCTCGATAATCTCATAGAGCTCGTCTGGTTTTCTGGAGTGTTCTCGTTTGCGGGTTGAAAGGATATTTACCTGAGTCCTTCCAGGTTTCAGCGTCCTCATGTGCCCTCTAACCCCGAACAGGATTATCTCTGTGACGTTACGAAAATAGAACCCTACCCCGCGGCCATCAGGTCCTCCGTCCTTTCGAACCTTGTACCAAACGAGATTTGTCTTGTAATTGAAGCCCCACCGCTTCATTACTTCCAATCCCTCGAGGACAAGCGCATTCGGGACCCATAAGTAAAGATGGCACGTTGGCTGCGCCAGTTGAGAAACAGGTAGCTCCATGATTTCCTGAAGGCTCATGGTAGAGTATCTCTTCAATCGCTTGTGTTCAGGGGCCATCTTTCCGGTCCGGTTCACGAACTGCCATGGAGGGTCGGCCAGGATGGTCTGGTACTTGCGTGGGCCAAGGGACAGAAGGTCCTTGGCTGCGCCGTTGCTCACTCCATTTCTTGCCGAAGTCATTGATTTGCGTAATAGAGCTTTTGAGTTATTCCGAAAACTAATATGGGGCAACCACCGCCGCCTCCGCCCTCGATCCGGGGCAACAGTTTTTTCATCCAGGTCGTGGACCAACCATATTTGTTCCAGATATCTTTCCCCATGCCCTGGAAGATTTCGCTAAGTTCGTCCGACTTGGTAATGATGATCCCGACACTAATGGCACGCAGATCGAATAACAAGCGGAAATTGTTCAAATCTCTATCAAAAAAAGGATCCTTATTGCTCCATTCAACTTCAAGCGCAACGCAGCTTTTGAAGCAGTCGACCTCATGAGTCGGACTCTCAAACTCATTAGCGTCGACGACGATCTTCGTTTCGAAAGACTTCTTTTGCCATCCAAGGTCCAAGAACTCTTTATTAAACCACTGTGATACGGGTGAGAGTCCGCCGCCGGGAGCTCGAACGTCGCTTGCTCTTAACCGAAAACGCCCCAAGACATCGATCAGATCATCCCACTCTCGCTTGAAATCGCCCTTGAGAACTGCGCAAGCATGCTTCCACTCGTGAATTTCAAAATGCGTACGAATGGATTCCGGAATAAGCTCAATTGCCATCCCTGATCTCGATTGTCTGGCCACAATGATAGCAGACGCACAGCTGAAGTGCAATTTCTCACTGGGCCTACGAGCATTCTTCCTCATCTAAATAAGATCACCGTTCAGATAAATATTGAGCTTCAGCGTGAGATCAGCATCAAGAAAATGAGCGAGTTCTCAGCTCTCTTCGGCCTTGGCCACGGAGCAGATCTTGTCCCCGTTCTCGAGGTTGATCAGCCGGACGCCCTGAGTGGCCCGGCCGACCGCCCGGACCTGCTTGGTCTGGATGCGGATGACCTTGCCGCTCGCCGTGACGATGAGGAGGTCGTGCTCGGCGACGCCCAGTACGGCCACGGCCGGCCCGATTTTGGGCGTGACCTTGAGGTTGATGAGCCCCTTGCCCCCGCGATGTGTCTTCCTGTAGGAATCGACTTCGGTCCGCTTGCCATAGCCCTTCTCGCTCGCCCTGAAGACGTATTTTTCCGCTTCACCTACGGACACCATCCCGATGACCTCGTCCTTTTTCGCCAGGCTCATGCCTCGGACGCCGGCCGCCGTCCGGCCCATCGGCCGGATGTCTTTCTCGCTGAACCGGATGACCTTGCCCTGGCGCGTGGCGATGATGATGTCGCGCTTCCCGTCGGTCAGCCGCAACCACATGAGCTGACTCTTCGGCCGCAGGCTCATGGCGATGATCCCGCCCCGCCTCACGTTCCGGAACTCGCCGAGATGGGTCTTCTTGATCTGGCCGTTCGTCGCCAGCATGACGATGTACTTGTCCTCGTCGAAATCCTCGATGGCGACGACCGAAGTGATGGTCTCGCCCAGCTGGAGCTCGAGGAGGTTGACGATGGCCTCGCCCCGGCCCGAGACGCCGACATCCGGAATCTCGAGCGCCATGAGCCAGTGGACGCGGCCGGTGTTCGTCAGGAAGAGAAGATACGAGTGGGTCGAGCAGACAAAGACATCTTTGACAATATCTTCGGCCTTCATGGAGATGCCCCGGCGGCCCTTGCCGTCCCGCATCTGGAAGTGATACGAGGAGAGCGAGGTCCGCTTTATGTACCGGACTGGGTCGTCATGACGACGACATCCTACCGAAAGCTGTGGGCGGAAACAAGAAATCGAAGCCGGCGGTTAGGCCGAATTGAATGGTCGCCAGGAGAACAGCATCCATGCCAAGCTCCTTTCAGTTCGCCGGCAGGTCATCCCATCCAGAAGCCCTTGCGGTGGGAGACCCCCAGGACCTTCAGGCAGCCCGGACAGAAGTAGATGTAGCGTTTGCCGAACGTGCTGGTCAGCCGCCGGCAGTGGACCTTGTTTAAGCCGGCGCTGCAATGAGGACAAATCGGGATCTCGTTGTTTTCTTCTTTACAGGAAAGCGTGGTCCCTCCTTATGTTTAATAAGAACTTCGTTTTTCGCGTGTGCTGAGATTGCACCCTCCATGCTCGAAATCGAGGACAAATCAGCGGATCCATCTCATGGACCTTCTAGATCTCGGGTCATTGTTCAGACCGAACATTCAGCATCACCGGCGCCGCGCAGCGCCGTCCGCTACATGCTGTTGTTAGACGCCTTCTGAGCGGCCGTCATGATAGACCCCCAAGGCGGCCTAGAAGTTCTAGGCCGAGCGCGTTTTGCCGGTCTGCGAGCCAGCCAAGCAGACTCCGAAAGGTCTGAAACGCTGTCCGGTCTGCACGAAGGTCGTTCTCTTGCTCTGCCCACACCACGTTCAACAGACTCGCGATTCCGTCTTCAGCCTCGTCGATATCTCGTAGCTCAGGTTCCTTCTCGACGCGAACAATCCCCAACAGCCAACTAAGAGCGACGAATCGAAGCGGCGCTGCTGGGGGGCGAGCTAGCCACGAAGCGAAGCCCGCGAGGCGCCTTCCTTCCATAGGGACCTTGTCCATCCAGAGTAGGAATACGTCCTGTATGTCACGCACGATCCCAAGATGACGCCGTTCCCATAGCTCCCGTGAATACCCGTCGACGCCGAGCAAGGCGTCCCACACCTTAGCGTACCACGACCAGCGGCGTCTGCCGTTCACCTCCACAAAGGCTCGCTGGAGCATCGATCGAACCAGGCTTGCATACGTTCGCGGCGTCTGCTCGGCCAGAAGGGCATGTCGATGAAATGAGTGCGCAAAAACCTCTGGCCAATCATGTCCCTCGCCATGGAGATCGAGCACAGGACGCCATAAGAGCGATGGATCTTCATCATCTCGCAACTGAAGGAGTGCAGCGCCCACGCGCTCAAGGACCCAGCACTCGTCGTCCTGCGGGTACTGGTAGTCACGTCGGCTCAAGTCAGCGGCGGGACGAGCAACAACAATACGAAGAGCCGACCGCCAGAAACGAATGATAGCTTCTCTTTCTAGCTCATCGTGCGCTTGGTCCGGGAGGGGCAGCCACTCGTGCGCGCAGCGAACCACGTGGAAGTCCAGCCCCGGATGTACCAGCCACCTGCGACGAACAGCGTCAAGCATGCTGAATCGGCTGGCATCGTCGCACTCTGCCCAGTCGTTCGGAAATCCAGGCATGGAACCGGAAACAAATGCCCCAAGCCTCTCCTCTGCCCATTCCAGCAAGCTCTGATGCGCTTGCTTCAGCGCCTCATCGTCGAGCTGAAGCGACTCCCGGGGGACGCGCCGAAGCGGCTCAACTCGATCTCGAACGTAGGCCCACTCCAGAGCTAACCGGCGAAGCCGCCCAAAATCATCGCCAAGCACGCTTCGAAATTCGGCGCATCTGTCAAACACCAATCTTACTGCCGCGTATCTCAGGGACAGCGCCGCCTCTCCAACCATGCGACGCAGATCCTTGTTCTCTCGGTCTTGTATCCACAGCATCGCAGCGGCCTCGGCTGCGAAACAGTCAAAGGTCCAATTTGCTAAGCTGTCGTCGCTGTCAAAGTCGTGCCGCTCCGGCGGGTCATTGAGTATCGACCGGAGAGCCTCTACCAGTACAGAACGCCGGGTATCCTCCTTGGAACACCATTCAGAATGCCCTACGAACACGGCGACGCCTCCGGCTATCGCGTTGGCATATTCGTCTCCGAAGCGTTCAGCTCCATTCGGAAGCTCACCGCCGGCTCCCGCCAGCTCACGGATGCGACCCCACTGCTCCCAGAGTTCAGCGAGCTGCGTTTCGTCGAGTTGCTGACGTTCATCTAAGATGGTGCGGCAACGTATGGGAAACGTAGTGACTGCCATGTGCTCTTCCATGGCCCTGCGTTCGTCAGCGCGCTGCTCATGCACTCGGAGAGCCTCAACGTTGACTATTACCGTGCCGTGCTCAGGATCCTCTCGCACTTCGTAGTTGTTGATGTCGAACGCGAGTGCTAGTTGTTGCTGAAGTTCCCTGAGGCGGCCGCTCGGCAGAGGAGCGTCAGCCCATGCCGCACGCACGCGTTCGAAGTAATCGCGCATCGCCGGCCTCTGGAGCATCAGCGTAATCGCTACGTTCCGAAGGTCGATCTTGCGATGTTCGAGATCATGAAACTGCCGCGCTAAATTGATGAACCATTCTCCCTTGCCAAAAGCCCCGATCATCAAGTGGCTGCGGCCAAGCACGAGCTTAGTGATCTCCCATGCGTAGATTTCGGGGGCAGAGAGCAATGGTCGAAGCGGGCCCTCGAAGAGGTCTCGCTGCCGTTTTCCGATGTCGCAGAGCACTCCAAGAAGAGCCACGCTCTGGCCTCGTGCAAGAACAGCGGCGGCCTCATCTGCTATTTCATTCCCGTCGTCGAGGCGCTGATAGAAGTGCTGCTCCAGCGCCATGAGCGCTGCCTGAATCGGATATGGCGGATTGCCAAGACCCGCGCTCCAGCCATAAACGCGCTCATCACCCTGGAATGCCCGGCTGCCGTTTGCGTCAAGGAGACTAAGCTTCCGCGGTCGTTGGTTCTCCAGGAGTTGGTCGACCGACGCCTCAGGCTGTCCATCTGCGATTGCTCTGGCACGCCACTCTCTCGCGTTACGCTCGTCCTGTTCTTGCGCGCGTGCTGTCGCGAACTCGACGAACCGCGCAACGAGCTCCAGGCCCTCGGCGAAGTTTTCTCGCAGGCACACCAGAAAGGGGCCTTGGGTATAGAGCGCCGGTAGCCAGTTATGCCTGTTGACGATGGCAAGCTCCCTGCGGAGCATCAAGTGGTCGTTCCAGTCTTCCTCAACGGGCTCCCGGATCAAATTCGCAAGAATCACCTCGCGTGCGGCGGTTGCTCTC
>Ga0154686_1030_pt6 | contig 11148 bp, 12 predicted proteins | sample Rifle2008BG13ft_FD_116115 | JGI IMG/M metagenome (GOLD analysis project Ga0154686, IMG submission 116115) | Deltaproteobacteria bacterium RBG_13_53_10 | reverse complement strand
TGCCGATCCGAACGGGATCAAAGGAAAAGGCAAGGTGGTTGCTTATTGCGAAGATCTCCGGGCACTCGCCGACTCATTGGAACTCTGCAAGTTTGTCACTCAGGGTGATCTGGGATACCCCGAATATTTGACAGACCTTTTTTACTCTGTCACGGGGCTGAAGTGGGACGCAGAGGAGTTGCGCATGGCCGGGGAGAGGATTGTCCAGTTGGAGCGCCTTTTCAACGTGAGGGAGGGGTTGACCCCGGGAGACGATACGCTACCCGAGAGATTTCTCTCCGAGCCGGTACCAGGCGGACCCGCAAAGGGTCGGGTCGTCCATCTCGCACCGATGCTCGAAGAATACTACCTCGCAAGGGGATGGGATGGAAAAACCGGGGAACCTATTCCCGGCAGGTTGGAAACACTCGGTCTCAAACCAATGAAAGGAGGAAGAAGAACATGAAGGTGGGACGGTGGGCGATTCTATGTTCAGTATGGGTTTCTTGTTTTTGCATGGGGGGTGGAGCCGCGCTTGCAGCGGAACCGATTGCCATAGGGAGCATTGCGTCCTTGACGGGTTACCTCTCGGACCAGGCTCAAAACGTCGTGGAGGGGATGGAACTGGGGATTGAAGAAATCAACGGAAAGGGGGGGGTGCTCGGAAGACCACTTAAGCTTTACGCTCGCGATGACGAGATGAAACCCCCTGTGGGGGCACGAAGGTTCGAGGACCTGGTCAAGAATGAAAAGATTGCGATGCACAGCGGCGTCGTTTTTGCCCCCATCGCAACCGCCATTCAGCAGTCGAATAAGCAGCTTGGAGAAAAGGGTGTGATTCTTCTCCAGGCAGCGACGAACAAGATGGAGCAGGATCCCAAAAACATGCAACCTTATCTCTTTTTCATTGGGAGTTCCCTCGAGGCCTACGGGTTGGCGGGCGGCGAACACATGGCCCGGAATGTGGGAAAGAAGACATTCATCCTTTACGCAGACTACGCAGGTTGGGGTTGGGTCATCAGGGATGCGTTCATACAAAGTGCGACGGCCAACGGGGGTGAAATCCTGGGAACCCTCGCCGTACCCCCTGGGACGACGGACTACGGGCCTTTCCTCACACAGGTGCTGGCAAAGAAGCCGGATTATGTCACCTGTATTGTCAACGGGATGATGTTTATCAACTGCATGAAACAGGCGTACGCCATGGGGATGAAAGATAAAATGAAGTTCGTGACCTTCCATGTGAACATCGAGGAGGTCAATGGCTGCGGTCCTGAGGTGATCCAGGATGTCATTCTCGTGACGGATTATTTCTGGAATCTGCAGAACGACAAGAACAAGGCTTTCATGGAGAAGTTTTTCAAGAAATATGGTACGGATAGGCGCCCCTCGATGCGTACCTTCTTGCATTATGCCAGCGTCATCCTGTGGGCGGATGGGGTTAAGAAAGCAGGAACCGTCGATCCGAAGGCAGTCTCTTCCGCTCTCCTTGGTTTTAAAGCGGATTATGGGAAGGGAGCGTTCGAAATTCGAAAGACGGGCGATCACACCACGGTCCAGCCCATCGTTGTTGCCCGCGGTAAGGGGCCCAAAGAGATGAAAGACAAGTTTGACACCCAGGAAATTGTGAAGGTGTACACGGGGGATAAGTACTTCTACTCTGCAAAAGAAAAGGGGTGGTAATCCCCTCTTCAGAGCAGATGGATTCGCTCGGTAAAGGATGGGTGAAGCCGTGCCACCGGGCGCAACTCGCTCATCCTTTCGAGAGGCCCATGGATGCTTAAGTTAGACTCCGTTTCAGTAAATTTTGCCGGTGTACAGGCGGTCAAAAGGGTCAGCTTCGAATTGGCGCCCAATTCCATTACCGCCGTCATTGGTCCGAATGGGGCCGGGAAGACGACCCTCTTCAATCTCATCAGTGGATTTTTCCCACCCACGGAGGGAAAAGTATTTTTGGACGGGAAGGACATCACCCTTTTGCCGACCCATCAGCGGATATGGCTGTTGATGGGTCGGAGCTTCCAGATCACAAACCTTTTCCCTGAATTGACCGTTTCCGAACACCTCGTCGTTGCCGCATCGAGGGGATCGGTCTGGAAACTCTCTGATGCTGCGAGGGACAGGGTGCTGGAGGTCCTTCGCGAAGTCGGGCTGTGGAACCAGAAGGACGTGCTCTGCAGAGACCTCACCGTACCGGATCAGAAGAAACTGGACTTCGCCGTCATGCTGACGCAGAGGCCAAAGCTGTTGCTTCTCGACGAACCCTTTGCAAGTCTTGCGCCGGAGCAGATTGATGAATTGAGCCATATCGTTGTCGAGATGAGCAAGGACAGAACGGTCCTCCTCGTTGAACACCGAATGGACGTGGTCATGAAGCTGGCTCACAGGATTATCGTGATGGCCCGGGGTGCGGTCATTGCCGATGGGACTCCCAGCGAGGTCCGGCAAAACGAACTGGTTCAAAAGGTCTATCTGAAAGAGGTCCAGTAAATGCTCGAACTTGAAAACCTCAATGCCGGGTACGGTCCCAGCCAGGTCCTTTTCGACCTCACGATGAACGTGAAAGAGAAGGAGATCGTGAGCATCATCGGCCGGAACGGCGTGGGAAAGACGAGCACCCTGAAAGCCGTGATGGGGCTGATTCATAGGATTTCAGGTTCGATTCGGTTTGATTCCGCCGAGATATCCCAGTCGCCCACGTACAAGCGAGGGCGCTTGGGGATTGCCTACGTTCCCGATGATCGGGGCATCTTTGTCAACATCACCACGGCAGAAAATCTCCGGATTCCATTGATCGGTCACAAGGCGGAGAAGAAGAAGGATAATCTGGATCTCGTTTTTAATCTTTTTCCCATTCTCAAAGAGCGATGGAATCAGAAGGCGGGGACCTTGAGCGGCGGAGAACAGCAAATGCTCACCATTGCAAGGGGCCTGGTGGTCAGACCGAAACTGATGATGCTGGATGAGATATCGGAGGGCCTGGCACCCGAGGTGATCATGAACTGCTGCTCCGCCTTTCATAAACTGAAATCAGAGACCGCGATTCTGATTGCTGAGCAAGATGTCAGGGTAGCCCTGGAGATCTCAGACCGAGTCTATGTCATGTTGAATGGATCCATTGCCTTTCATGGAACCGTCGCGCAGGTCAAAGAAGAACAGGCGATTGAAAAGTATATTCATCTGTAACGAATGCAGACCCAATCGCTAAAACAGAACAACTGCCCTAACGCTCCCCTTAAGGGGGAGAGGCGGGTGGAAGGTGGGAAAAAAGGCATGGAAGAAAGACTCTTTGCAGAGCGACCCCGATTTCATTTCCTCATCGGATATGCGGTCCTCGCCTTTGTTTTCCTGGGCCTTCCGTTTCTGACCACCTATGACGTCCTGGTCGAGGACATCATCATATGGAGTCTGTTCACCATGGGCTTCAACTTGGCCTTCGGGTTTACAGGGATGGTTTCCCTCGGCCACGGGGTCTTTTTCGGTGTCAGCGCCTTCACCATAGGAATTCTCACAGTCCACTGGAATCGGAGCATGGTGACGATTCCCATCGGCATAGCGGCCGGAACCCTGACGGGATTTGTCGTTGGGTATATCTCTCTGAAAAGAGCCAGGGTGGATGTTCACAAGGCCCTTCGTATTGCATACCTCGTCCTGATCTCCATCGCCGCGTCTTATGTCACCATGTACATCTTCTTAAGTCCCCTCGCAAAATACAGCGGAGCAGAGATGGGGCTCCTGGGGTTCCCGAATCACCCGATGGGTGTTGTCGGAGACCTGAAGATCGACTTGAAGTCCCGCGTTCAGATCTACCTGATCGTGGGGGGGGTATCCCTTATCGTCATCGGATGGCTCCACCGGATCGCCTCTTCTCCTGCGGGATTGATCATGCGTGCTGTCCGGGAGAATGAGATTCGTGTCGGGTTCCTGGGATATAATACGTTTCGATTCAAGCTGCTCGTGTACACCCTCACAGCCTTTGTGGCTTCTGTGGCGGGGGCGCTCTATCTTCTCCGGTCGGGATTTATCAGCGTCGATGTATTCGACTTCAGTTTCACCTCCGAGCTTGTTGTCATCTGCCTGCTGGGGGGTAGAAACGCCTTCTTCGGCCCCATGGTTGGCACAGCCATATTCTTAATATTGAAAGACGTGATCAGCGCATATACGGCGTCATGGGGTCTTTTCCTGGCGGTGGTGTTGATCGGATCGGTTCTCTATCTGCCCAATGGTCTGGGGCCAATGTTCTTTCTGTTGCCAAGAATCATTTTTGAACGGTTGAAGACAAAAAGGGGTCTTCTCTCAATGGGAAGAAATCGATAGCACTGAGGATCACCGATGCATCTCTTGATCATCACACAAATCATCAGCGGTCTGGTCTCGGGAGTCCTCCTTACCCTCATTGCCATCGGGATTGCCCTGACGTTTGGACTCTTGAAGGTGGTCAATCTCTCCCACGGCGCGATTTACACCCTGGGGGCTTATATTGGTTTTACAACCTATAAGATCTGCGGAAACTTCTGGGTCGCCATGGCTCTCGGGGCCATCATTGCAGGAATCGTTGGAGTCATTTTCGAGAGGGTCTGTATCAGGAAAGTTTACGAATATCCCGTGATGGGCTTTCTCATTACCTTCGCGCTGATGATGGGGCTGACGCAGACGATCCGTCTGATCTGGGGGCCGGGGAATCAATTGGCTCCCCAGCCTGCTTACCTCATGAAGGTGGTCTATCTCGGATTTGTCCCCATCTCGAGCTACCGTTTGTTCACGGTTCTCGTCGGAGCCGTGATTATGGTTGCCATGTGGTTTCTTATTAGTAAGACCAACATCGGACTCATTGTCAGGGCCTCTCTTGACAATCGGGACATGGTGGATTCCTTTGGCATCAACTCCTCGCGCATTTTTACGTTTGTCTTCGGACTGGGGAGCGCCATCGCCGGCATTTGTGGGGTTCTGGCTTCGCCCATCTTCGGCCTTTTCCCGGACGTGGGCGGCCAGATGCTCATTCTCTGTTTTGTCGTTGTTGTCATGGGAGGACTCGGGAGTATCCGCGGAGCGATGCTCGCAGGTCCCATCATCGGTATCGTTATTTCGCTGACCACTCTGATCAGTGCAGGTTTCAGTTACGCGGTGATATTCATTTTGATGGCCATTATCCTTCTTACGAAACCCATGGGTTTCTTTGGTGACAAACTGTAAAATTCGTCGGCCGCATCCACGGGAATCGGAAAGGTCTATAAGAAGTAAGCACCTTCTCGGTGCAACGTTTCTGGCGTGACCTCAGTCGCAAGGAGACCGTAGGAGGGCGGAGGGGAGAATTCCGCTCCCCATCCGTGCGTGATATGAAGTTACATGATGTATGGGTAAATTCTTTCTGCAGGAATAACAGGCCGTCCGCCGGGTCTTCCTGCAGAAGAAAAAGACACAGACGGAGGGATGAAGGTACGTGACTGGTTCAAAAGGGACACTGGAAGAAGCGAGTCTCAATGGTGAAAGAAGCCTGACCCAGATGGCCTACCGGAAGATCAAGGACATGATGTTCAGCTATGAAATCATCCCGGGGCAGCGGTTGGTCTTTGTCGATCTCGCGAAGAAGATCGGTGTGAGCCGCACACCGGTGAATCATGCCCTCAGCATACTGGCCAACGAAGGGTTCCTCGATTTTATCCCTCACCAGGGATATGCGGTCCACGAACTGACCCAGGAGGAGGCCGGGGCGCTTTATCAGGTCAGAGAGATCATTGAGTTGGGGGCGATCGAGCTGGCGATTCGGAAAATGACGCCTGAAAAACTGGAGACCCTGAGACAGAAAGAAGAAGTCATCGCGGAAAAGCTGACGGCTGACCATGTGACCAGAAGAAATTTCATCCTCGATCAGGAGTTCCACCTCTGTTACATCGACGTGGCCGGGAACCCTTATCTGACGGGTTGTTTTCGAGAGGTGTATCAGCGTATCTTTCTGCGTCACCGCCTGGAAGGGCTATCGATCGCCCGGAATCAACAAGTCGTCTCGGAACATAATGAGATATCGAAAGCCATTTCTCAGAAAGATGTAAGGAAGGCCAAAGAATTAATAAAAAAACATATCCGGGCCGCCGAAAAATCGATCTTTTCTGTTTTTGGCTAAAGGGAGCCCTGCAGAGTTAGTGAAAGAGGTGGTGTGCGGATTGCTTTGGGAGGTGACGTGAGAAAGATAAGTGATTTCTTGGCGAGTGTCTTCGGGATTTTCATCGGCGTTGCCGTGATGATCGGGGCCACCCGATTGCGGTTGGGTACACCTACAGAACCCCAGCCCGGTTTTTTCCCTTTCGTAGCGGCTGTCATCCTCGTCGTTTTGTGTGGAATCCTTTTCATCCAGGCGTTCTTAGGCCGCAGTCAGGGAGCGGAAGCGTTCGGTGAGTTGTGGAGGCCTGCCATTCTGATCGCAGGGCTGTTCGTCTATTGAAACGGCGCGTCTCAGGAAAGGAGGAAAATCGATGAGACTAATCACTATCCCCCCATACAAAGCCCTCAATTATAGCCCTGAAAGAGGGCGCTTCGTAGAGCTCGAACTCCTGGAGAGTATGAGGAGAAAGGGGCAACTCGAGGGAGTCGAGATGGATGTGGATGACGGCCATGATCTAGGCCATAGAAAAGAGGAGCGTGACGAAGAGTTTGCGGCTCAGATTGCGTTAGGCGTACTGAGTCGGGTAAGAGAGTATTGTGATTCCGGCAAATATGATGCCATCGTCTGCATAGGCAGCATCCTTGGGTTTACCCCCTCACGGCAGGTTTCGAAAATTCCGGTTGTCAGTGCGGTCCACTCCGCCTATCATGTTGCGTCTCTTGTCGGAGAGAGGTTTTCGGTCATAGAGGCTACGGATCCGCAGGCGCTGATCGCCAGGCACTTTGCCCAGCTCTACGGTTTCGATCACAAACTGGCAAGCGTGCGATCCATGTCGCATTCATCAACCTCCATGACAAAACTGATCAGAGACTACCGTAAAGAAGAGCGGAGCAAGGCTTCCGAGTTTAAGAGCGTCGTCGATGACATCGTGGGTTCGTGCATCAAAGCGATTGAGGAGGATCGTGCAGATTCCATCATTCTCTCGTGCACACCCATCCAGTGTTTTGAAGACCCAGTCAGACAGAGGCTGAATGACTTGGGGTACGAAGAGATTCAGCTGATATCTCAGTATTCGGCAGCCGTAGAAATGGCGAAGGTGATGGTGAATCTGAAACTGGTCCAAGCCCCGGTCGCCTATCCGAGCGTCTCCTTGAAGGCAAGACCAAAATTCAGATAACCGTCCTATCAGGGAGGGGGGGGTAAAGATCATCCCTGGGACACCCGGTGGGGTGACCCGGTTGCTCGCTGTCGGTCCCTGGTATGGAAAAGGTCAGGATCATGGTGCAGGACGGGCTTTCATACTGTCCTTGTTGAATCGTCGAAAGGAGGACGTATCATGAGAATTGATTTCCACAATCATTTTTATCCACCGGGTTATCTGGAGAAGCTGGAACAATGGGGACACCGGTATGAATTTGTATCGGATAAGAAGAGAGGAATAAAAATCGTAAAACAGAAAGGGGCCCGCTTCCTGGCAATTACGCCCGAGCACGTGAGCGTCGATCAGCGTTTTGCCGATATGGATCGGATTGGGATTGACATTCAGGTACTCACCCTGACGTCGCCGAGCGTCTACTTTTCGACAAGGAAAAGGAACCTTTATCTTGCCCAAATGTCGAACGACTTTTTTGCTGACCTCTGCCAGAAATACCCTCGTCGGTTTGTCGCTTTTGGCAGCGTTCCTCTCTGTCATCCGGAGGATGCCATCAAGGAACTCCACCGCATGGTGAAGGATCTGGGGATGAAAGGGGTTGTCCTTGGCTCAAATATTGACGGGAAACATCTCCACTCCAAGGAGTTCTGGCCCTTCTATCGAGAGGTGAACACGTTGCACCTCCCGATTTTTATACACCCCATGGTGCCACTCCATCCGGAACCCTTTGCTGAGTTTGTCCTGGTTCCTCTGGTGGGATTCTGCATGGATACAACGGTGAGCGTGGCGAAGATGGTCTTTTCAGGTCTCTTTGAAAAATACCCGGACCTCACCATGATCCTTCCCCACCTCGGGGGGGTCCTTCCGTTTCTGTTTGAGAGGATCGATGCCGGATACAAGAGCTACGTGGAGTGCCAGCCACACATCACAAAGCCTCCCAGTGACTATCTGAAGAAGTTCTATTACGATACGGTTTCCTTCTATGCACCTGCCTTGATGTGTACGTACAATGCCGTGGGTGCGGACCACATGGTGATGGGAAGCGATTACCCCCATGTCATCGGAGACATCACCCGGTCGATCTCCTCCATCCTGGAATTGAACATTTCTCAGGAAGAGAAGGAGAAGATTCTTGGAGAAAACGGAAAGAAGATCTTAAATCTGTCGTGAGTGAAAGGATTTCTTCCGGGAAGGACATACGTGCAATACATCACACTATGAAGAAGTTCACATTGTGATCAGAGACACGGAAAGAGCGTCTCTTTTTGATTAGAATGGTCTGCCCGGGAACGACACCTGTTAGCTCTTTGAAGAAGATCACATCGAAAGAAGCACAGGACAGGGAGACGGAGCGAGGCCTCCCGTTTCCTGGCTGGATGCTGAAAAGCTGCGCGGGTTTTTGGAAAACGTCAAGAAAACGAGAGAAAGGATGGGACTATGAAAAAACTAAAATTTTATGACTTATCACAACCGTTTGGTGCACACACTCCGTTGTGGCCGTGGCCGGTTATGACAGACGTCTCCATTCAACGGGTATCCTTCCCCGAGAGGGATCGATTTCCAGGAGGCGTGAACAAACTGACCACGGTGATTACGACCAAAATGCACGCGTCCACCCATATGGACGCGCCGTCGCACGTGCTGGAAGGCGGGACCAATGTCGATCAAATCCCATTGGAGCACTGCTATGGCACGGGCGTCATCGTGGACATGAGACACAAAGGGAAATGGGACATCATCACGGCTCAAGATCTGGAGAAGGCGAAACCGAAGATTGAAGAGGGCGATTTCGTCGTGGTGAACACCGGGTGGCACAAGTACTTCAAAACCAAACCCTATACTTTTTTCAACTATTTCCCGGGATTTTATGACTCAGCCGCCGAGTGGTTCGTAAAGAAGAAAGTGAAAGCCGTGGCGGTCGATGGGGGAGCCATGGACAGCCCATTGGCACACCGCCCACTTGACAAATATGCCCCCTGGCTGTATCAGGAATACCTTGACGAAACGGGGAAGGACGCGAACAAGGAGTTTCCCCTTTACGAACCCTGCCATCTGGCCCTTGCCAAGGCCAATATTCCGGGAATCGAAATTGCCGGAGGACAGATCGACGAGGTGACGGGTAAACGCTGCACGCTGGCCTGCTTTCCGATTCGATACGAGCAGGGCGAGGCGTCGATCGTCCGTTTGGTGGCCATTGTGGAGGAATAGCCCTTCTGGAGAGGCGCTGAGGAGACACGGTTTACCATTTCCAACGTGGCGCAACCAGGGCCTCTCCTTACCATCACAGGGCTTGACAAAGAGGTTCACTATTGCTATCTGTTTTCTAATTTGCCTCTATCGAGATTTGAGCATGGGCTCCATTTTTGGTAAATCCGTTGGTCATTTTTGGAAAAGGGGGAGAAACAAAATCCATTACAAAAGGAGGAGAACGATGAAAAAGAGAGGATTACTGATCGCGTTTGGTAGTCTCTGCCTTGTCTTCGTATTGGTTGCTCCATCACTCGCCCAGGTTATCAAATTAACCCTGGCTGACCAGAATCCGCAAACGGGCTGGGGGCCGATGAACGCCCTTGTGCCATGGGTGAAAAAAGTTGAAGAGGCGACCAAGGGCAAGGTAAAGATCGAAATCTATCCTGCTCAAACCCTGGCCAAGGGACCGGATATCTGGAATGCCGTGAAGACGGGCGTCGCAGACATGGGCTGGTGTTTCCACGGCTACTGGCCGGATATGACCCCTCTGTTCGATGTAATCACCCTGCCCTCCCTACCTTACAAAAATGCAGAAGAGGGAAGTGAGATCATCTGGAAACTCTATGAAAAGTTTCCTGCGATTCAGAGAGAATTCAGGGATGTTCATGTCCTTCAAGTCTGGGCCAGCCATCCGCGTTTTCTCATTACCACCAAGAAGCAGGTCAAGACGCTGGAGGACCTTAAGGGCCTGAAGATCAGGGTTCCCGGGGGTCCTGCCACGGACCAGATGAGGGCGCTCGGCGGGGTTCCTGTGCTCCTCCCCATGCCGGATACGTATCTGTCCATGGACAAAGGGGTCATCGATGGCATGGACGCCAGCTGGGAAGCAACCTCCTCCTTCAGGCTCTACGAAATCGTAAAATTTTACACCTTTGTTCCTCTCTCATCCACCAATTTCTCGATGGTGATGAACAAGCAGAAGTGGGAAAGCCTGCCAAAGGATATTCAGGCAGCTATCACAAGTGTAAGCGGTTTGGAGGCTGCGAAGTTCTGGGGTCGAAACTGGTATGACACCGTTCAAAACGTGGTTCTGGACCAGATCAAGAAGGGCGGCTACCAGATGAATTCGTACACGATCCCTCCCGAAGAGGCGGAACGGTGGAGAAAAGTGGGCTCCGAGGCTGTCTGGAAGGCCTGGGTCAAAAAGATGGAGAGTAAAGGACGGCCTGAAGCGCAACAGGTTCTCAATGCGGCCCTGGAGATGATCAAGAAATAATCAAGAGACGGGGGACGATACTACCGTTTACCAGGAAGGTGAAGACGAATGAGACAACCGAAGCGGAGTGTTGCCTTCAGAAAGGAGGAAGCGCAGGTGTGGGAGGTGTTAAATCCCTCTGGCAGCATTGAGATCAAGACAGCCACACCCGCACCCCGTCTGACGACGTTAGAGGGCAAAGCGGTTCTGCTTCGCTGGAATTTCAAACACAACGGGAACCATTATCTGGACCGGATCGCCGAACTTCTCGGGGAGAAGGTGCCCAGTGCAAAGATGATCAAGATCTACGAGATTGACAGATCGACCATTAATCAAAGTGGATCCACTGAAGATTCGGCACGGCTTGCCAGGGTGGTCGCCGATTTTAAACCCGATCTTGTCATCAGTGCTCACGGTGACTGAGGATCGTGTACGTCATGGCTGGTCGTTGACCAGTCTGAAATTGAGAAA
>Ga0154686_1156_pt4 | contig 11355 bp, 10 predicted proteins | sample Rifle2008BG13ft_FD_116115 | JGI IMG/M metagenome (GOLD analysis project Ga0154686, IMG submission 116115) | Deltaproteobacteria bacterium RBG_13_53_10 | reverse complement strand
ACCTGGAGAAAGGACAATTCGAAAAGATCAGCCAGCTGCTCTATCACTTGACAGGCATCAACCTACACCCGGGTAAACAAGAGCTGGTCAAAACCCGTCTCACCAAGCGGCTGCGGGCCCTCGGGCTGAAAAGTTTTGACGCATATATGAAGTACTTGAAGCCCGACAACCCTGAAGGGGAACTGGTTGCCATGATCGAAGCCATGACCACGAACAAGACCAGTTTTTTCAGGGAATCGCACCATTTTGAATACTTATGCCGGCAGATCGTCCCGGCGCTGTCAAACCGGAAGATCCGGATCTGGAGTGCAGGCTGTTCTTCCGGCGAAGAGCCATACTCCGCCGCGATCCTGCTGAGCGAAGCGATTCAGGAACTCCCTCTATGGGACGTCAGCATCCTGGCCACGGATCTCTCCACCCGAATGCTGGCCCGCGCCCGCAAGGGTGTTTACGAATCAAATCGCCTCGAGGATGTGCCGTCACCCCTAAAATCGAAGTACTTCAAACGGATCGGGACAACTCCCGTGCGCCACTATCAGGTCATTGAGCCATTGCGGCGTTATGTGCACTTCGCCCGTCTGAATCTGATGGACGAGTGGCCCATGAGAGGTCCTTTTGACGTGATCTTCTGCCGCAATGTGATGATCTACTTTGATAAGCCCGCTCAGGAGCGATTGGTGAATCGTTTCTGGAAATTGCTGAAGCCGGGAGGTCATCTCTTTGTAGGCCACTCTGAAAGCCTGGCGGGCTCGCACCACGGGCTCCGGTATGCTCAGCCCGCTATTTACGTAAAATGAGATCTTAGAACGATCGAGCGAGGTGCCAAGAGGTGATACACACAGTGGGTGTCGCGGATATGAAGATCTCAGCCAGCCGGGGCGACCTGATTGTAACACATGCACTGGGGAGCTGCCTCGGCGTTGCCGTGCACGATCCGGTAGCGAGTGTGGGGGGACTGCTTCATGTGATGTTGCCGCTTTCGACGATCGATCCGGCGAAAGCCGACAGAAACCCGTTCATGTTTGTGGACACCGGGTTCCCGGCCTTGCTCATCGAGTGCTTCAAGATCGGCGCACAGAAACAAAGAATGGAGATCAGGGTGGCGGGAGGAGCCAACTCACACAACCGGGAGGAGGACGACGTGTTTCAGATCGGCAAAAGGAATCTCATCATCTTGAGGAAGCTCCTTTGGAAGAATGGGCTCATGTTGAAGTCTTCCGACGTGGGAGGCACCAACTCGAGGACGATGTCTCTCGAGGTCGGGTCCGGGAAAGTAATGATCAAGAGCGGCGGGCAATTGACAAATCTGTAGCCTCAGATGCGCACTGTTCACCCATAAAGGGGAGTCAACCATGGCATTGAACATTCTCATAGTCGATGACAGTTCAGTGATGCGGGCGATCATCATCAAGACCTTACGTCTCAGTCAATTGCCCCTGGGTGAGGTCCATGAGGCCACCAACGGGCAGGAGGCCTTGAAAGTGCTGGACGGGAACTGGATCGACCTCGCCCTGGTGGACATTAACATGCCGGTGATGACTGGCGAGGAGATGATCGATCGGTTGAGGCAAAATCCCGAGACTGCGGATTTGCCGGTCATCGTTGTTTCAACCGAAGGCAGTGAGACGCGCAGGCAAGTACTCATGGAGAAAGGGGCCGGGTTTGTTCACAAACCATTCACACCCGAGACCCTTCGGGACGCCATTGTGAGGACTTTAGGAGGGTTGGATGAGCAAAAAGCTGGAGACGGAACTCTACAAGGCGGCTACTCTGACCTTTGAGGAACTGGGTTTTTTGCTTCCGACGCCGGAGATCAACGAGCAGCAGTTGAATGCCCAGGCAGAAGCCGCGGTGAGCGTGGACTTCGAAGGCCCGTTCTCGGGAAAACTGTTGCTCAGGGTTTACGGCGGGCTTCTTCCGATCATTGCCGCAAACATGCTGGGTCAAGAGGATGCACCTTCCGAGACCCTGCAACGCGACGCATTGGGGGAGATCGTCAACGTCATATGCGGCAATATGCTTCCGGGCATTGCCGGGTCAAAAGACGTATTTCACGTCAGTTCTCCCAGGGCGGCGGAGAGCACCGATTTACCCCCCGTGGCGGAAGTACAGGTGGGGTTAGGTCTGGGCAGGGCGGACCTGCTCCTGTTCGTCTCTAAATATCCAGCTCTTGCAGAGGAGTAACCAGCGTGATTCGAGTATTGATCGTAGATGATTCGGCACTTATCCGCAAAGTCCTGACGGACGAACTATCCAAGTACCCGGATATCGAGGTCGTGGGGAGCGCCATTGATCCTTACGTGGCACGGGACAAGATCGTCCGGCGACGGCCCGATGTGGTCACCCTTGACCTGGAAATGCCAAGGATGAACGGCCTGGCCTTTCTGGCCAAGTTGATGAAATACTACCCCATTCCCGTCGTGGTCGTGAGTTCGCTGACGCCCAAGAACAGCGAGACGGCCATTCGAGCCTTGGAGCTGGGCGCCGTGGAGGTTATTTGTAAACCGGGATCAGCCGGCCGTACCTCCGAAATCTCCCGGCAATTGATCCGCGCGGTCCGCGCAGCAGCCTCGGCGCGGATCACCAGGCCGCAGGCAGTGTCAGAAACCCCTGCAACGAGGAGTTCAACAGAGCATCTCCAACTCCAGACGACGCACAAGGTGCTTGCCATCGGGGCCTCAACCGGCGGCACACAAGCCATTGAGTCCCTACTTAAGACCCTGCCTACAACTTCCCCGGGGACGTTGATCGTCCAGCATATGCCGGAACAATTCACCACGACCTTTGCTCGAAGACTCAACCAGATCTGCCAGATCGAAATTCGTGAAGCGCGGGATAACGACCGCGTTGTGCCGGGCGTCGCCTTGATTGCCCCGGGCAATCGGCACATGCTCCTGCTGCAAAGCGGCGCGTACTATCGGGTGAGAATCAAGGACGGCCCAGCCGTAAACCATCAACGCCCCAGTGTGGATGTACTCTTCCAATCTGTGGCCCGCAGTGCCGGGAGTAACGCGATCGGGGTGCTCCTTACCGGAATGGGCGCAGACGGGGCGAAGGGACTGTTGGCAATGCATGAGAAAGGTGCCTACACCCTGGCCCAGGACGAGGAGACGTGCATTGTCTTTGGCATGCCTAAAGAGGCCATCAGGCTTGCGGCGGTCGATGATGTCGTTCCTCTTCAAAACATCCCGAGGGCGATCATCGGCTTTCTGCAAAAGCAAGAAAAGCGAACGGACGTCAAGGCCCTTTGAAGCAAAGGCGAAGTCCGTTGAGGGGGTTGAATATGTTTAATTGGAGGCCATTTTCAAAATTTAAAACGAGGGTAAGCTTCTGTTTCATCATCATCGGTCTCCTGCCATTGATCATGATCACTGCATGGCAGTATGGTCTGAGCAGGGGGGCCCTGAAAAGACAGGTTCTGTCCGGGCTGGAGGATGCGGCGTATGCCGTGATCGATAGGGTCGATCAGGCGATGCATGCGTCCTATGGGGATGTCCAGCAATGGGCTGAACTGGAGACTGTCAAAGAGGCGTTGGCACGCGGAACTCCGGAGAGGGCCGGCAAACTCTTCAGCAGCTTGGCTGAAAACAACAGACTATACGGATCGATCCTTCTCTTCGATCACGAAGGCAAACCGATTGCCTCCAGCAACCCCGCGCTCATGGCCAGATCCAAAGATCTGCTGCAGAAGGAGTTTGATCGAAAACACCTGCAAGGTGACCCGGGAGGAGAACCGGTCCGGGTACGGGATTTCAGATACTCCGGCTTACTCGGGGATCACACGGTTAGCTTGAGCTCGTTGGTTAAAGATGAGAGAAACAGACCGATGGGAATCATCACCTTGTTCATCAATTGGGCAGTGATCCAAGAATGGACCGCGGCTAAACAGATCCAAGGCGGCGGCGAATGGACCGGGATGTTATTGGGGGCTGATGGCAAGACCATTATTGCCTCTCACGATCACGCGCTTCTGGGCAGAACGCTTCAGGAAGTATTGCCGAAGGGCTTTGCCCCCTTCGGGGACAAGACGAAAGGATCCATTGAGTTAAAAGGCAGAAATACCAGAAAGTCGATGGCCTTCCACAAGGCTCAGGAATTTCGTGGCATCAGGCCTTTTGCCTGGACGAGCCTTGTGTTGGTCGATTCAGGAAACCTCTTCGCCCCCGTCGATCTGTTGGGGCGGAATATACTCCTCTCCGCTTTTGTCGTCCTCCTCCTCGCTTCCATAGGGATCTATCTTCTCGGGAGAGGGATCGTCGTTCCCCTGGGGAAATTGAACGCGGCCGTCGCGATAACGGCAAAAACGGGAGACCTGAATCAGCACGTGGAAGCCGACCCCAATAACGAGATGGGAGATCTGTCTCGATCGTTCCGGGACATGATGAGCTGGATGAAAGAGATGGCAGGCGTGATCACCAAGACGGCCGGGGGAGATTTGGGCCAGAAAGTGGAAGTACGGTCGGAAAGGGATACGTTCGGGAGGGCCCTCCAGTCCCTGATTGCGGGCCTGAGAAACTCCCAGGAGGCGTTGCGGGAATCGGAGGAGAAATTCAGGAATTTAGTGGACCATGCCCCCCTCGGATTGAGTATCCTCAGCAAGGGAGGCGGGTATGAGTATGTCAACCCCAAATTCACTCACATATTTGGGCAGACCCTGGAAGACATCCCCACGGGCAACCAATGGCTCGAGCAGGCCTACCCTGATCCGGAGTACCGCCGGAAAGTGCTGGCCTGCTGGAAAGAAGACTTCAATGATGCAAAGGCGGGCAAAGCCCGGCCCCGGGTCTTCACGGTGACCTGCAAGAACGGGTCGACCAAGGAGATCCTGTTCAAACGCGTCGCCTTGACCGACGGAAGGCACTTAGTGACCTATGACGACATCACCGATCGAAAACTGGCAGAACAAACGCTGAAGGAATCCGAGGAAAAATACCGCACATTGTTCGAGGACTCGAAAGAACCTATCTTCATCACGACCAAGGAAGGAAAGTTGATCGATCTGAACAGGACCACCGCCGACCTTTTCGGCTATGACGGCAAAGAGGAGCTTATGAAGATCGGGTCGATGGACCAGCTTTATTTCAACCCGGAAGACCAAGGCAGGATTCAGGAGATGGTCTTGAAACAAAGCTACGTGAAGGATGCCCCACTGGAGTTCAGAAGGAAAGACGGTAGAAAAATCTATGGGTTGGTAGCCGCCAGTACGAGAAAGGATCCTAAGGGAAATGTCATTGGCTACAAGGGGACGATCAAAGACATCACGGCCCTCAAAGAAGTTGAGGAGTCCCTGAAAAGGCGCGAGGAGGAGGCGGAGCGACTGGCCAAGGAGAATGCCATTTTGGCCGATATCGGGCGGATTATCAGCTCCACATTGAACATCCAAGAAGTCTATGAACGATTCGTGGAGGAGGCAAAAAAGCTGATCCCCTTTGACCGGATTGTGGTCAACGTCATCGATATTGAAAAGAACACCGTTACGAATGTCTACACGGCGGGAAGGGGGATTACGGACCGGCAAGCGAAGGAGGTCTACCCTCTCGAGGGTTCAGGCAATGCCGAGATGATCCGTACAAAATCAACGCTTCTCATCCAAACGGAGGACTTCGAGGAGTATAAGAGCCGTTATCCCATGCTTTTTTCCACGTTTCAGGCCGGATTCCGATCGATCATGAACGTCCCTCTGTTATCAAAAGGCCGCGTCATCGGGGGTCTCCTCATGAGATGTTTCAAGCCCGATGCCTATACGGACAAGGATGTGAAGCTTGCGGAAAGAATCGGGGATCAGGTTTCGGGTGCCATCGCCGGCGGGCAGCTGTATGAAGAAATGAAATCGATGGTCAAACACATCCGCAACGCAGGGCTGCAGATCAGCACGGCCTCGGCTCAGATCCGTGCGGCCTCTGAAGAGCAGGCAACGGGAGCATCCGGGCAGTCCTCTGCGATCAGCCAGGTGACGACCACGCTCGAGGAGCTCGACACCACGGCCACCCGGATCGCCAAGAATGCCGAAAACGTGGCAAGAATTGCAGGGGACACATTGGCCGGGATGCAGGAGATCAACACGAAAGTCAATGATACGGCAAGAAAGATTCTCTCCTTAGGCGAGAAATCCCAATCGATCGGCAATATCACCAAACTGATCGATGATATTGCCGATCAGACCAATCTCCTGGCTCTGAATGCGGCCATCGAGGCTGCCCGAGCCGGAGAGGTTGGAAGAGGCTTTGCCGTGGTGGCTCAAGAGGTAAGGAAACTCGCGGAGCGTTCCTCCGAATCCACCGAGGAGATCCGCCAGCTGATCAATGAAATCCAGGGGGAAACGAATTCGACGATTATGAGCATCGAGGGTTCCACGAAATGGGTAAAAAAAGGCCTGGATTTGATCGAGGAGACGGCCAAATCCGCAAAGGAGATTTCCATAGCGACACAACAGCAAAAGTTTGCGTCCGAGCAGGTCGTTCAGGCCATGAGGGAGATAGACTCGGTCACCAAACAGTTCGTCTCCTCAACCCGACAAGCGGCAGCATCCGTGGCACAGCTCAGCACATTGTCGGAGGAGCTCAAGAGTGCGATTGCCGACGTTCGGTTAGAGACGGAAGAGGTCGCAAAACTGAGGGATTTGAAGCATGCCTGAGAGGAAAGATCTGATCGCGATTTTCAAAGCGGAAACCGACGACCACCTGACCAAACTCGATAACGGGCTGATCGAGTTGGAGAAACAGCCGGATAATGCGGAGCTGGTCAGTGGACTCAACCGGGAAGTGCATACCCTGAAGGGAGCGGCCCGGGTGTTTGGGTTTTCGGAAATCCAGGACATCGCGCACAGGATCGAAGATATCTTCGAAGAGGTCACCGCGAAGAGGGCCGTTTTCAGTTCGTTCATTGCAGAGAGGATCTTCCAGGGACTGGACGCGATCCGGACGATCTTAGGCCAGATCGTCCAGGAGAAGGAGATCAATATTGATGCATCGGATGTGTGCAGGGAATTGGAGGAGTGCCTCTCTGCCACACAGCGAATTAGAACACAGAAGGAACAAGGGAAAAAACCCGAGAAGAAAAAAGACACTCTCCCCCGGGAGAAAATCCTGCCGGCGAAGGAACAGCAGCGAGGGAAGACGCCGGACGAAGGCATCGCTCGGACGAGCGAAGCGCTCCCTCCTCACACGTTGCCGCAAATAGAGGAATACATCCGTGTTCCACTGAGCAGGGTGGATAAGCTTCTCTACCTGGTGGGCGAGGTGGTCGCAAATAAGATGAAGGCCTCCGCCATGATCGCTCAGGTAAAGAAGCTTTCCAAGCTCAGCAAGGAGGTGCAGAAGACGGTTTTCAGTGTTGGCGAGGCGATCAAGAGGGAAGGCTTTCCCGCGGACGGAGAGCTGGCAAAGCTACTCAGTCAATGCGACGCCCAAGTGCAGAAGCTAAAAGAACACACCCTGAAGCTATATGATCATGTCTCTTCGGAATCGTTTCATCTTGATCCGGTCATCGATGAATTGCAGGCGAGAATGAAAGAGATCAAGATGCTCCCCCTGTCTACGATCCTGGAGGGGTTTCCGCGCATGGTCAGGGATATCGCCTCTCAACAAGGAAAAGAAATCAACCTGGTCATTTCCGGAGAGGAAACCGAACTTGACAAAAGGGTCCTGGAAGGGATCAAGACCTCTCTGATCCACATATTGCGGAACTGCATCGACCATGGAGTGGAACGGCCTGAGGTAAGGATGGCCATTGGAAAGCCGCGGTATGGAACGATCAAGGTGACCGCCTTTCATGAAGCGGATAGCGTGGTGATCACCGTAGAGGACGACGGGAGGGGGATGGATATCGACCAGATCAAGCGGACGGCTCTTGAAAAAGAGCTTCTCTCGAGTTCGGACTTGGAGGGAATGTCAGAGAAAGAGATATTGAATATCGTCTTCATGGGCGGTTATTCCACCAGTCCGGTCGTGACGGATGTCTCCGGAAGAGGAATGGGCCTCGATATTGTCAGGCGGGATATCACAAATCTGAAAGGTCGAGTGACCTTAGAAACCCAGAAGGACAAGGCGTCGAAATTCACATTGGTGTTGCCATTGACCATAGCCATTATTCAAGTGCTTCTGGTAAAGGTGCGGCGCATGCTTTTCGCGCTTCCGATGCTTTCCATTACGGAGAGCGTCAAGGTGCATCGGGGCGATGTCTCCACCCTGGGGGGAAGAACGGCCTTCCAATTCCGTGATCGGATCGTCCCTCTCGTGAAACTGGGCGAAGTGCTTGATCTTCCGACTGGAACGGATCAACCGGAGAAAGTAACCAACGAGATGCTGGTGGTGATCGCGACCTCCTTCGAGAACCGGGTCGGTTTCATCGTGGATGAAATTGTGGGGGAAGAAGAGGTATTCATCAAGAACTTGGGGAAGCATATCGGGAAGGTGAAGAATGTGAGTGGCGCAATCATCCTGGCATCCGGGGAGGTCGTGGTGGTCCTCGATACAACGGACCTGATCGGTCGTGGTGCGCCGGCCCTTCCGTCGCTGGGAGGAAAGAGGCCCCTTCCCAAACCGAAACGAAAAGAGAAAAGGATTCTGGTCGTGGAAGACGCGTTTTCGACGCGCGAACTTGAGAAGAGTATCTTGGAAACGCATGGGTACCTCGTGGATACTGCGGTGGATGGTTTGGACGCGCTGGATCGGATGGCAGCCGCACAATATGATCTCGTGGTCAGCGATATTGAAATGCCGAGGATGGACGGGTTCGAGCTTTGTAGGACGTTGAAGAAGAAAGAGGGGTATCGGGATATCCCCTTTGTGATGGTAACCGCATTGCAGAAGGAAGAGGATAAAAGACGGGGCATGGAAGTTGGGGCGGCCGCTTACATTGTGAAAAGCGCTTTTGAGCAGATGAATCTTCTGGAAACCATTGAACGATTGGTGGGGTGATATGGAGACAGGAGTCAAACCCATGATAAGGGTGTTGGTGGTGGATGATTCTCCACTGATGTGCAAGATCCTAACGAATATCTTGAACTGCGACCCTCAAATTCTGGTGGCGGCGGTGGCGGCCAATGGGAAAGAGGCAGTGGAGTTCGTGCCCCACATCCGACCGGATATCATCACCATGGACATTGACATGCCTGTCATGGATGGATTTGAGGCGACAAAACAGATTATGGCACATCACCCCACTCCGATTCTGATCGTATCCTCTGCGGTTTTTAAGGCGGGGATGGAAAAAGTATTCAAGGCCATCTCGCAAGGTGCACTGGACGTGATTGATAAGAGTGAACTGGAGTTGCTCGGGGATCATAGGTCCGGGGAAGCCCTGATCGCAAAGATCAAGTTCTTGAACGGCGTTCGAGTCATGCACCAGCCGAAATTGCGGAGCGAGAGATCTGTCTTTGACCTGCACCCCTCCAGGGAAAAGGGGACGGATAGGATCGTCGCCATTGTCGCCTCTACCGGGGGTCCACAGGCGCTCCTTGAAATACTCAAAAGGCTTCCCGAAGACTTCCCGTGCGGTCTCGTCATCGTCCAGCACATCACCAGTGGTTTTCTGGAAGGCCTGGTCGAATGGCTGGCCAAGGAATGCAAGGTCAGGATCAAGATTGGACAAAATGCGGAAGAGATCAAACCCGGCGTAGGATATATCGCCCCGGACAACGTCCAAATGAGGGTGGAAAAAGGCGGAAAGATAAGCCTTTCGAATGAGCCGGCTTATGGAGGCCACAGGCCCTCGGGAGACGTCTTGTTGGAATCGGTCGCAAAAACCTATGGAAAGAGGACTGTGGCTGCAATCCTTACGGGTATGGGCAGAGATGGAGCGATGGGAATGAAGGCGATCAAAGACCTTAACGGCAAGACCATTGCCCAAAATGAAGAGAGTTGCGTTGTTTTTGGGATGCCCGGTGCAGCCATCGAAATGAACGCAATAGATAAAATCCTGCCCTTGGAAAGGATTGCAGAAGAGATTGTCGGGATGGTGAGATAGAGGAGAGTCATGCGATCCAATGGAATGGAATCCCGGTCGGAGATGGAAAAGCGAAATATGGAGAGTAAGGAGGAGAGACAGATACTCGTCTTTCGTTTGGGAAGCGAGGAATTAGGGCTGGATATTTCTTGTGTGCGTGAGGTCTTAAGGCCGCAAGAGATCTGTCCTCTTCCGAAGGCACCCCAGTTCGTTGAAGGGGTCATCAATTTGAGAGGACAGATCGTTGCTTTGATCGATTTGAGGAAGAAGCTTCATGCAAAAGCGATCGAAGATGAACCGAGAAGGATCATCGTTTGCAAGGTCAACCAGTTCATTGTCGGATTTACGGTCAATAGTCTGAAGGGGATTATTGCCCTCTCCAGAAAGGAGATCAAGCCTCCCCCCGAAGTGATGGAAGGGCAGAGGGAAGCAGAGGTCCTGTCGGGGATCGCAAGCGTCGGCGGCAGAATGATCCCCATTCTAAATGTGGAGCACCTTTTGACAAAGAAAGAAGCCGGCGACCTGGCGGCCGTTGAACCATGAAAAATATCTTGCCCATTTCCACAGAAGATTTTCGTCTTTTCCAAGAACTGCTCATCGAAGCCAGTGGTCTCTACTTCGAAGAAGGCAGAAGCCAGTCTTTGCACCTCGCGCTCTGGCAACGGCTGCAGCACCGAGGATACGATTCCTATCGAGAGTACTATAACCTTCTGAAATTCCATCCCGAGGGTCGTCTCGAGATACGGGAACTCTTCGATTTGATCACGATCGGAGAGACCTATTTTCTGAGAAACAAGGCCCAATTTGACGTGCTCATGAAATTCGTTCTCCCGGAAATCATTCAAAGAAAGGAGACCTCCGGGGACAGATCGATACGGGGGTGGTCGGCAGGGTGTTCGGGGGGGGATGAGGCATATTCCATCGCGATTGCGATGATGGAGACTCTCCCTTCTTATGAGGAGTGGCGGATCTCTATTCTGGGAACAGACATAAACAGAAACGCACTGGCCCGTGCAAAGGAAGGAGTCTATCGTGAGAAATCGATAGGCCACTTGCCCAAGGAGTACCTCGACAAATATTTCACGTTTCGGGATTCCACCTATCTGCTTAAGGATAAGCCTAAAGGGATGGTTCAGTTTGAATACCATAACTTGGCCAAAGATCCGTTGATCCATGAGAGGATGCAGAACGTCGATATTCTCTTTTGTAGAAATGTCACAATCTATTTCGATGGTCAGACCACCCAGCGAGTCATTGAGAATTTCTATAACTCTCTTGCGCCGGGTGGCTATCTCTTCCTCGGGCACACGGAAACCTTATGGCAGATTACCAACAAGTTCGAGAGAATGGAATTTCCACAGACATTCATCTACAAAAGGAGGGGCAGTCCTGTCCAGGAAGACACCGTGA
>Ga0154686_1026_pt7 | contig 11755 bp, 10 predicted proteins | sample Rifle2008BG13ft_FD_116115 | JGI IMG/M metagenome (GOLD analysis project Ga0154686, IMG submission 116115) | Deltaproteobacteria bacterium RBG_13_53_10 | reverse complement strand
TTTAGCAGCGTCAAGGATCCGAAGTCGAATCGGGGACTCCCCTTCATGGGATCGAGACCGATCGTCCCCAGGAGAAGGCCCACAACGGCCATGGTTAAGGCCTTAATCTTTGAACCGCTGGCAAGGTAGGCGACCAGGGTTAACCCGAGGATGAAGAGGCCGGCATAATCGGGAGCGTCAAACTTTACAGCCAGCTTACCCAAAATCGGCGCCAGCAACATGATTCCAATGACACTCAACGTCCCGGCGATGAAAGAACCGAAGGCGGCAATTCCGAGAGCAGGGCCTGCTCTGCCCTGTCGGGCCATCTGGTAGCCGTCCAGACACGTGACCACGGAAGTAGACTCGCCTGGGATATTGACCAGGATGGATGTTGTCGATCCGCCGTACTGGGCTCCGTAATAGATCCCTGCCAGCATGATTACAGAAGAGACAGGGCTCATCTTGAATGTGATGGGAAGGAGCAATGAAATGGTTGCTACGGTTCCCAGGCCGGGAAGAATGCCGACAAGGGTTCCGAGAAGGACGCCCACAAAACAGGAAAGCAGGTTGGCAGGGGCCAGGCTTACAGAGAAGCCATAGAGGACATTGTTGATGATTTCCATCCTAAGCCGCCATAGCCGGAACCAAATAGGATTTGAAATTCCAAATGATAAATCCCAAATAAATTCCAGCTTTCAAATTCAAATGACCCAAACTCTTCCCTTTTGATTGAAATTTGGACTATTGGAAATTATCTGTTATTTGACCTGCCTGCGCGAAGCCGCTTCGGCATAGGCAGGTGCTTGTGATTTGGTGCTTCTGCATCATAGCGAACATTTTATGGCCATTTTGCGTACAATCAAGTCCGTAAGCCTAAAACCCAAGTAACCCGCTCGGAAGAAGCACCTTTAACCAGACCTTGAAAAGAATGTAGGAGGCGAGAGAGATGAGGCATGCCACCCCGGGTGCAAACCACCACGCCTTCTTCACCATGAGTTTCAGAAGAAGCCACATCAGTAAAAAGGTGGAAACAAGATACCCCACCGGTTCCGGAACCAGGGGAAAGGCAAAGATCGCGCCGAGAGCGATGGCCACGCGACTCCTCTTGAGCCCCTTCTCCAACGTGAGGGAGGATCGTTTTATCCCCTGGAAAAAGATGATGAGGGAGACGCCGACCAGAACCAGGCTCAGGCAGAATGGGAAGAACCCTGGCCCGGGCACTCGGGGCGAACCGACGGAGAGTCCGACCGACTGCCAGGTCAAGAATCCTCCCATCGCCATGAAAAATAAGGAGCTGCCAATATCAGAAATTCTCATAAGAAGATCCCGCCAAGGTGGGATGCGGTCACTGCCCCCCTTGCTGTCATTTTGATTTCAGAAATCCGGAGGTTTTGGCAAACTCGGTGATCTGCTTCGTGTCCTCCTCAATTTCCTTGGCAAAGGCTTTCCTTGGGAGGTATTCCAAAGCAAGAGATACGTCGTCCAGTCTTTTTTTCAACGTCGGTTCTTTGATAACCTTTTCGAGGGCTTTTTCCAGGGTTTCACGAACGGGGTTAGGTAAACCCAGAGGCGCAAAAAAACCGGTGTAGAGCGTAAGGACAGGGTTTGGATAGCCCTTTTCTTTAAGGGTCGGAATCTGCGGGAACGCACTTACCCTTTCTGGAGCAATGATAAAAAGGGCTCTGAGCGTGCCTGCTTTGAGCTGCCCCACGAGCGGAGCCATGGAACTGATCCCGATGTCGAGGTTTCCACCCAGTACCCTCGTGATCGTCTCTCCGGCGGCCTGTAAGGGAACGTGCATCATACTGAACCCAGCTGCTTTCATGAAGCTTTCCATTTGAAGATGCGAAACACTATGCGTTGTGGCTCCGTAAGTGATCTGGCCGGGTCGTTTTTTTCCGTCTGCCACGAGATCTTCAAGGGTTTTCCAGGGAGATTCTGTTTTACAGAAGATCCCTGATGTGCTTGAGGCGTATTTACAGAGTGGATCCAGGTCTGAGTATTTGAAGGGAATGTTGGGGACGGTTGCCGGGAGAAGCACCACATCCGCCGAGGAAATGGATCCAATCGTATATCCATCCGGTTTCGATTTAATTAAGTAAGTCGTCCCGACGGCACCTCCGGCTCCGGCCCGGTTGGATACGACAACCGGGACTCCCAGTTCTTTACTCAGGTTGTCTGACATGAACCGGATCGCAATGTCGACAAAGCCGCCGGGGCGATTGGCCGAAACCAGCTGAATCTCCCGGCTCGGAAATTTTTCAGCAGCCAGGGCGGTGGATAGAAGGATGACAACCGACAAGAAAGCCACCAGTAGATAAGAACCCTTCTTTTCTCTCATGACTTTTCCTCCTTTTTGCCAAATCGTCTTTTTGAGATTACCCCTCGCGCATCAGTCTTCCGTATCCGTTGATCCGCTCGTGCACGTGGGCCTTACGCAAGGCCATCCAGAGGGTGGCCTGGCTGGAGGATACCACGGGCACCCCCAGGTCCTGTTCCAGCTTCTCAATGATTCCGATCGTTCCCCACCGTGGGCAGGCAATGTAAATCCCCTCCGCTCCAGGTGTTTCCAGGAATGTCTCCCGTGCAATCTGATAAGGTGCATAGAACGGGAGACAGGCGATCTCGGAGTTCTTCTCGATCCCGAGTCCCTTGATCTTCAAGACCTCGAACCCCGCCTTCCGGTACCAGGCTGCACTGCGCTCATTTACTTCATCCCTGAAAGGGGTTGCGATCACCAGCCTTTTCATGTTTAAGAACCGCAGGGCCTCCACTTCGGCGGTCACACTGGTCAATGTGGGAATTCCGGTCTCTTTTTCCACTTCCCGGATCATCTCCAGGTCGCTTCCAAATCCCTGGAGCTGGAAGACAGGCGAGCCGGTGAGAGCAAGGGCGTTGACCCCGACCTGGGCGAGATCCCGGGCTGCGGCTTTGTATTGGAGGATCGCCGCGCCGAGTTCATCCTTTGTGAGATTGAAAAGTCCTACGATGGAGGGCACGAGGACGACGCCCTCGGGAACAACCTGGTAGAATTCGTAGATGAAGCTATCTCCCCGGGAGGGAAAGACCATGCCGATCCGTGCACGCCACCCGTACATACAATTCTCCTCTCTTGTGTGAAGAAGGGGTCACTTATGTCCGAAGGAAAGAAAACAGTGACCCCAATTTAACCATGTTGTTTTTTTCGTGTCAAGAAAAAAATCCAGAAAAAGTAATCCCTTAGTCACGGGTGGAAGATAAGATGCGATCGGACAGGGAGGGGCTGTCGGAAAAAACCTGGAGCAGCACCGTTACACGATGAAATCCTAAGGTTGAATGGCAGAATGGCGTCTGCGCCCTCTCTCCTTCGATGACCCTTACCTCTCAAATGACCGCTTACCGGGGTTTTGGAGATAGCCTCTCCCTGTCCAGGGAAGCCTCTGCCCATCTAATGCCACCCGTAATTGAGGGATAAACAGAAAAAAACCCAAAGAATTCCTTTTACCCGCTAAGGATTGAAAAGAGCTGCCCATATCCCGAAATCGGATCCGAAAGTCGCATCATTCTCAACGCACCCCAGATCATGGCCTGGACGCTGGTGACCACCGGTTTGCCCAGTTCCTTTTCCAGGAGATCGATGATCTCGATGGTGGGCATCTGGGCGCAGGGGAGATAGATTCCGTCGTAATCGCCAACGCCCTGGCATGCCTCCAGGGCAATCCTGTAAGAGGCATCCCGTGGGAGCATACCGTATTCGATCCGCTCCATGTTCAGTCCTTTAATGGCATGGACAAGGAACCCCGAATCCTGCATGAATTTTCTCAACAGGACGTTCTGATCATCACCAAAAGGTGATGCGATCACCAGGTTCTTGACCCCCAAGAGCGTCAGGGCTTCCACAGCCAGTGTCTGGCTGGTCGTGGCCGGGATGTCTGTCACGTTTCCAATGCGCGCGATGATCTTCTTGTCAAAGCCGAAACCGCCGGCGATGACAGGCGGAGATCCTCCCAGGATGATGACATCCGACTTGGTTCTCGCCAGTTCGGCGGCGGCCTGCTCGATCCCCTTGAGGGATCCTTCAATATCCTCTTTTGTCAGCCTCTTGATTCCGATCGAGACAAAAACGATGGAAACCCCTTGGGGCGCGACCTTGTAGAATTCAACCGGGATGGTCTCGATGGTCGACCCTGGCGCAATAAACCCGATCCTTCCCCGGTATCCATACCTCTTTGTCAACATGTCTTGTCCCTTCATGGTCAGCTCCTGAACCCCCTACTTGCCCAGTTTGGCGTCTTTGACGATCTTGGACACCAGTTGAAACTGTTGTTTCATCAGTTCGGAAATGTCGGATGGTTTCTTGATCTCGGGGACATACCCTACCTTCTTCAATTTGTCGATGGCCTCCGGATTCTTGAGGGCCTTATCGAACGCTTCGACAAGCTTCTTATTCACTGCCGGGGGAATCTTTGCCGGGGCGAAGAAGCCTGTCCAATTGAGCAACACCTCCGGAAAACCCGCCTCTGTATAGCTTCGCACCTCAGGCATCTCCGGAACCTTGATGGTCGTCACAAGGGCCCTCAGGGTTCCCGCCTTGATGTGCTGCCCGAGCGTCGGAAAGCCTGCGGCCGTCATGGTGACATGTCCCCCGAGGACGGAGGTGAGCGCCGGTGCCCCTCCTTCGTAGATCACCCTGGCAATGTCAGTCCCTGTCTTGATCTTGATCAGCTCCATGTTAAGGGTGGAGACGGCGGATATTCCCCCACCGGCGGCGTAAGATACTTTCCCGGGGTTCTTCTTGGCGTAGGCGACGACCTCTTCAAGTGTATTGTAGGGGGAGGAAGCGAGGACGACCACAAGGGAAGGTGACTCCCCCACATAGCCGAGGGGGACGAAATCCTTCTGGGCGTCGTATGGAACATTGCTGAGAAAGAGATAGGCGTTGACCAGGGAGGCAGCGTTTCCGGTGACGAGGGTATATCCGTCCGGTTTTGCCTTGGCCACGGCCTGGGTCCCCGTAGAACCGGAAGCCCCTGGCTTATTAACCACTACAACCGAGACCTTCAGTTCCTTGGACAGGTAATCCGAGACGATCCTCGCAGCGACATCCGCCGTTCCTCCGGGCGGAAACGGAACGATGAGCTCGACGGGGTTTTTGGGAAAGTCGGATTCCTGGGCCTGGAGAAGAGAGATCCCTCCGAGAAGCATGAAAACTGTTACAAGACCGAGAGCACATATCTTTTTCATGTTTTTCCTCCTTCTTTATGGCTTTCTGTTGAACACCGTCTTCCTGATGAGGGGAGTCAACAGAACCGCCAAAGCGATAAGGGTGAAAAGGACGGAGATGGGCCGAGTAAAAAAGATGGAGAAGCTTCCTCTCGAGAGCGAGAGGGACCGCCTCATCTCCATCTCGAGCATGGGGCCCAGGACAAAGGCCAGGATCAGCGGGGGGATCTCGTAACGGAATTTCCTGAAGAGGTATCCGATGACCCCGCAGGTGATCATGACCACCACGTCTCCCGCGCGATTGTTCAGACTGTAGGAGCCGATGATGCAAAAGAGGAGGATCCAGGGGAATAGAAAGGAGGTGGGGATCTTCAGGACTCTTACCCAGAGAGGGATCAGGGGGAGGTTCAGAATCAGCAACATGACGTTTCCAAGATACATGCTGGCGACGACACCCCAGAAGACGTCCGGGTGGTTCTTGATGAGCAAGGGCCCTGGTTCCAGACCATAGATCATCAGGGCTCCCAGGAAAAGGGCCATGGCCGCGCTTCCTGGGATTCCCAGGCTCAACAGGGGGATGAAGAACCCGGAGGCGGTGGCGTTGTTACAGGCCTCCGGGCTGGCCACGCCTTCGATGACTCCAGTCCCGAATTTTTCAGGATGTCTGGAAATCTTCTTTTCGATGCCGTAGGCGATAAAGGTTGGGGTGGTGAGTCCAATGCCGGGGATGAGGCCCATAAAAAACCCGATCAGGGATCCCCGGACCATGGGAAACGCGGAGTCCTTCCAGTCCTGAAGGTTTGGCAGAAAGCCCTTGATTCTGGAAGCCAGGACAGATTGCCTCTCATGGGAGCCGATGTCTTTCAGGACCTCGGAGATTCCGAAAAGCCCCATGACGACGGGGACGAGGGGGATCCCATCTGTGAAATAGGGGATCCCGTAGTCAAACCGGACCTTTCCCGTTTGAGAATCCATCCCGACCACCCCGAGGAAGAGACCGATCCCTGCCATGATCAGGGATTTGAGCATCGACTCCCCAGCGAGATACGTCACCAGACAGAGGGACATGGCCATGAGACTGCAATATTCGGGGGGGCCGAATTTGAGGGCGAACCCGGCGAGGGTGGGGGCCATGAGCATCAGCATGATGACGCCGAATGTTCCCGCAATAAATGAACCGAACGCGGCAATCCCGAGGGCGGGCCCGGCCCTTCCCTTCAAGGCCATCTGGTGTCCGTCGAGGCACGTGATCACCGAGGCCGCTTCACCCGGAATGTTGACCAGGATGGACGTGGTCGAACCTCCATAGGAGGCCCCATAATAAATCCCGGCCAGCATGATCACGGCAGAGACCGGGGGAAGCTTGAAGGTGATGGGGAGGAGGAGGGAGAGTGCCGCATTGGCCCCGAGTCCCGGCAAGACCCCGACCAGGGTCCCGATAAGAACCCCGAGGAGACAAAACAGGAGATTCGCAGGCTGGACTGCGATGGACAACCCGTAGATCAAGTTGGAGCCATACTCCATGGGCCTGTCCTCAGATGCCCAGGATTCCCCTGGGTAATGCGGCATGTAACGCAATTCCGAAAAAGGCGTAGGAGACGGCGGCGGTGAGAAGGGCCGTCGTAACGGCCAGTCGCCACCCCTTGTGCTCAATGGCTTTGAGAAGAAAAAGGATCAAGAAAAAAGTGGACGCGATGAATCCGAGCCACTCAAGGACCAGGATGTAGGCATAGAGGGACGAAATGCACAGGAGGATGTTCCGGACCCTGACCTTCTCCCACCCTTCTTTGTCCGCAGTGGCATGGGACCGGGTCTGCAGAAAGAGGAGGAAGGAGACAATCAGAAGGAGCATTCCGATCAGGAGCGGAAACAGGCCGGAGCCCGGCTTTCGAAGCCCTCCGGCACCGAGCCTCCAGCTTTCTTCCATGAGAAGAATTGCCAAAAGGAACCAGAAGAGGCTCAGGACCTTGTCGGATCTCATCATCATGCGCCGCCTTTCAACGAGGTTTCACACGTCATGCGGTCAAGGCCGGTTATGGGTGTCTTCGCCGCTCTGCTGATGCGGTTATTGGGCCTTTTTCAGAAAACTCAAGTCCACAACCTTTGAAGCCTGGGTGCTCTTTGCCAGGAGACCGGCATCCACCAGGAGGTCGATCAATTTTTCCAGTTCCTCCTGAGAGATGTGACACCCCGGGGTGATCCCCTTGATCTTCTGGATGACATAGTCATAGGTCTTTTCCGCAAACTGACGGGAACTCTCCATGTTCTTCTCCAGGATGGAGATGGCCTCGTCCCTGTTTCCCCGTTCGTAGATCCAGTGGGAGGCCTTGACCATGGCCCTGAGGTACTTGATCACGGCATCAGGCTCTTTCCGGCCAAAGTCGACATTCACGTTAACAGCTAGGGGGTAGGAGGGGAAATGCTCGGCATAATCGGCCAGGAGTCGGTATCCCTCGGCCTCGGCCTGGAAATCGTAGGGAGGGGACAGGAAGGCCGCGGCAACCTCTCCCTTTTTCAAGGCCTCGTAACGCTTCGGGGTCCCTCCCACATGTTTCACATCGTAATCCTGGTAGCTCAACCCGCCCCTTCTCAGTATCTCCCTGAGGATCACGGTGCTGCCGGAATGAGGGTCGATGACGGCGACACTCTTCCCTTTGAGGGCCTTGATCCCTTCGCATTCCGGAGACGAGACGATGTGGCCAAAACCTGTCCTGACAATGCCGGCGATGATGCGGATCGGTGCGCCCTTATCGATTTCCAGGATGGGAGTGTCGGCCATGGCCGTTACAATAGGAACGGTTCCCCGTGTCAGTTGTTCCATCCCCTCCCTCATATCCTTCATGATCGCATACGTATGATGGAGCCCCTCGCTCTCAAAAAACCCTTTGTCCTGGGCTACAAAGTTGGTCCAGTTCTGGCTCGTCTTCGAGGTAATCCCGGTAGTCAGTTCAATTTTCCCCTTTGCCATCATCCGTTTCCTCCTTGGTTAAAAAAATAACGTGTCCGTGTCCATAAACAACGTGACCGTGATTCGTGACCGCAAATATCCAAAATAAACAGCGTGACCGTGAACAATAAAGAACGTGTCCGTGACGTCGTGACCGTTCCCCATAGGGGAGAGGAATAGGGTAAGGGGGCCGAGTCTGACGGTCTTTATTGTTTTTGCCGGACACGGACCACTGACACGGTCACGGTCTTTGGCCGGTCCGGTCTGGCGCCCCCAAGTGAGAGGACTCTTTCTTCTATTCAAAGTTGATCCGGTGGCGCAGTCCCTCCAGGATTTTTTCAGGCCTGGCGGGAAGGGAGTAAATCCTTACGCCCGTGGCGTCAAAGATTGCGTTGGTGATCGCCGGGGCCGTGGGGACCAGGGCCACCTCGGACATCCCCTTTGCCCCGTAGGGCCCTTCCGGCTCCGGGTCCTCGACCACAATGATCTTCATTTCCGGGGTTTGAGTGATGTCCGGAATCCCACACTGGCGAAGCGTTTTGGCAAGGTTGACACCTTCCCTCATTCGAAACTCCTCAGACAGGGCGTACCCGATCCCCATGACAAGACTCCCCTCCAACTGGCCCCTGATCTTTAACGGGTTGAGGGCCTTGCCCACGTCATGGGCCGCAATGATCTGGCGAACCGTGACTTCACCGTTTCGGGTGTTTACCTCGACGATGGCGGCCTGAGTGACGTAGCTGTATGTGATATAGTTCCTGTAGCGGCCTTGATCTTTCCGGCCCCGTGGATCGAGGTTCTGGCCCTGGTAGATCAGGTACGTGGGAGCCGTATCGCCCCGGATAGGATCCGTGGGGGGAAGCGCATAGTGTGACTCGACCCGGACCGTTTCGCCTCTCGCCTTCAGCCTCTCGTAGAGTTCCTGCAGCGACAGAGAAGGTGAACCCGGCAGCGAGGTGCAGTGCACGCGGTCGTCGCGAAGGATGAGGCTTTCGATGTCGAGGTTCATCTCCCTGGATGCTGCTTCGAGAATTTTATCCTTGAATTTTCTTGATGCTTCGATGCTCGCATTTCCCGCGATGTAGGTCTGGCGTTGCGCGACCGCGGCAACTCCTTCGGGGACGAGGGCGGTGTCTCCCGTGGTGACCCTGATCTTTCCGTGGGGGAGACCTGTCTCGGTGGCCACGATCTGGCTGAGCACTGTCTTGATACCTTGCCCCATATCGACGGCCGATACCTTTGCCCAGGCTCCTCCGTTTTCGGTAAGTTCAATGATGGCGCCGCCGTGCTCGCTGTAGCCCCTCCCGTACCCCACGTTCTTGTAACCCGAGGCGACCCCGATGCCGTATCTTTTCCAGGGCGGCAGGGGTGGGAGCTTGGAGAGCTCCGCTGCAAGGACGGTCTTCGCCCGGCGGAGGGTTTCCTTGATTCCAACGCTTGACTGAAGAATCTCCCCGGTGCTCGTTTCGAGGCCCACGTCGAGGGCGTTTTCGAGCCGGAAATCGATAGGATCCTTTCCCAGCCTCCGTGCCATGCGGTCCATTTGCGTCTCCAGGGCAAAATGGACCTGATTGATTCCGAATCCGCGAAAGGCACCGCCCAGGACATTGTTCGTATAGGCTGCAAAACCCTCCACGCACACATTCGGCCAGACATAGGGCCCGCAGGCAAAAATCGTGGCCTGTTCCAGTACGCCCGCGCTCATGCCGGGGTAGGCCCCCACGTCCAGCACGATCTTGGCCTTCACGGCCATGAGCTTTCCGTCCTGAGTCGCTCCTGTCTTGTAGCGCATATAGAAGGCGTGTCTCTTCGTATCGATCCGCATGGACTCATGGCGTTCGAGGGTGATCTTCACCGGCCTTCCTGTGTGCATGGCGCCAAGGGCCAGGAGGATTTCTATGGTCACGTCGGCCTTTCCTCCAAAGCCGCCGCCCAGGGGCGTGGTTACGACGCGAACCTTCTCTTCAGGCCACGCGAGGCTTTCCGAGATCTGTTTTCGCACGTGAAAAGGGGCCTGCGTCGGATAATGGAGGACGACCTGGCCTCCCTCCAGATAAGCCAGCCCGGCCTCGGTTTCCAAAAAACCATGCTCCAGGAAAGGGGTATAGTAGGTTCCTTCTTCAATGATGTGGGCCTTTGAGAATCCCTCTTGCACATCCCCTTTCCGGTTGGACACGGATTTCATCAGGTTCCCTGTATCGTGGATCTCAGGGGCGCCCGGGCCAATAGATTCGAGGGGAGAGAAGACGCCTTCCGAGGGATTGAAGTCAAGGCGTATCTTTGACAGAGCTTCCTTGGCGATTTCTCTTGTTTCAGCAAAGACAACAGCAAGGACGTCACCGATGAAGCGAATCTTGTCTTTGACAAGAACGGGCTGATTCTGGATCATGCGGCCGAAAAGATTCTTTCCTGGGACATCTTTCCAGGTCAAGACCTTGACCACTCCGGGTGTTTTTTCCGCCTCGACCGTGTCAATCGCCAGCACCTCTGCGCAGGGGATGGGCGCAAAGAGGAGCTTGCCATGAAGCATCCCCTCCCGGGTCAGGTCGTCGGCGAACATGAGTCTTCCTGTGACCTTTTCAAATCCCTCCTTGTCGATTGCGGAATCCCCGATTTTGGCCTCTTCGCGTGAAGACCGATTCACCTCCTTAACCTTTTCCGCCGACAGGGAGGCTCTCCGGACCGCTTCAAGGATGCTCGCGTATCCTGTACAGCGGCAGAGGTTTCCTGACAGGGCCCTCCTGATCTCCTCGTCGGAGGGATCAGGGTGGGCATCGAGAAGCGATTTTGCGGCCATGATCATTCCAGGGGTACAAAACCCGCACTGGACAGCCCCGGTTTCGATGAAGGCGGCCTGCAGGGGATGGAGGGTGTCACCATGGGCAAGGCCCTCGATGGTCGTCACCTGCTTTCCTGCAAGCGTTCCAACCTTGATCCGGCAAGAGCGTACCGCTTTTCGGTCGACAAGGACAGTACAGGCTCCACATTCTCCTGCATCGCAGCCGCATTTGGTGCCCGTCAGGTGCAGATGATCCCTCAGAAAACGGAGAAGGGAAAGGTCTCCGGCAATCCCGGTTCTTATCTCTTTCTCATTGATGAAAAAGCAGAGATCACGGTCACTCATCTTCGAACTCCGATTCCTTTGGCAGGACCTTGGGTCTTTTAAAGAAATAGCTGAAGACCGGCATCAAGAGGAAGAGGGCGGCAATGCACAGAAAAGTCAGGCAAATGGGCCGCTGCGCGAAAATCGTGAAGCTTCCGCGAGAAAGAATCAGGGAGTGGCGTACAGCCACCTCCATGATGGGGCCCAAAATAAAGGCCAAAACAAAGGGGGCTGCCTCAAATCGCAATTTTCTCATGAGGTAGCCCAGCACGCCGAAGATCAACATGATGAGCACGTCGACAGGATTACCGTTGACGCCATAAGCTCCGATCAAACAGAAGAGGAGAATCAAAGGGAAGAGAATCGGGTAAGGAACCTTCAGGATCTTTACCCAGAGGGGGATCAAAGGAAGATTCAGGACGAGAAGCATGCCATTCCCCACGTACATGCTGGCAATGACCCCCCAGAAAACATCAGGGTGCTGTTTGATGAGGAGTGGACCCGGTTGAATGCCGTGAACA
>Ga0154686_1272_pt26 | contig 12197 bp, 8 predicted proteins | sample Rifle2008BG13ft_FD_116115 | JGI IMG/M metagenome (GOLD analysis project Ga0154686, IMG submission 116115) | Deltaproteobacteria bacterium RBG_13_53_10 | reverse complement strand
CGAGATCCGCCTTGCGACCGGATGCAATCCCGCCGATCTCGTCACCCAGAGCAAGCGCTTCCGCTCCGCCTCGCCAGAGCATCTCCAGGGCATCGGACGACGAGAGCCATTGCTCGTGATCGACATCGTTCAACCTTTGCAGGCCGATGGCCCAGCGCATGGCCTCGAACAGGTTAAGGCTGCCCCCGCAGTTGGGGCCATCCGTACCTAGGGCGACATGAATACCTGCCCTGCGCATGGCGGTAACTGGCGCCACCCCGCTCCCGAGGAAGACGTTCGAAAAGGGATTGTGCACCACCGTGGCCTGGCGGCTCCGAATCAGGGAAAGTTCTTCCGGGGTCAGCCAGATCCCGTGTGCGAGCGATGACCGTGGTCCCAAGAGACCAACCTTGTCAAGGTACATTGTCATGCCGCAGCCATAAAACTCCCTGGCGGTTATCGCTTGTACTCTGGTTTCGAGAAGATGGGTGTGAATGCCTAACTGGTGACGCGATGCTAACCCCGCCAGCCCGGTCAGCAGGGTCTCTGAACAACGATGAGGGGCCGACGCCCCGGCCATGATACGAACCCGGCCATTCTCTGCGCCATGCCACCGTTGTACCAAGGACTCGCACATCTGGAGCAGGTGCTCCGGATCCGGTGCCTTTTCCTTCCATTGACTCATCAAAGCTGTCTCGCCTCCCGTTAAAGGAAGGGTTTCCGGGTAAGTGCGATCGCTCAGGCAAGGGGCAATGTTCACTCTCAACCCGGCGTCCGCGTATGCCTGGACACACGCATCTAATTGCTCCCCGCTGAAATAGGTATGGTCCAGCAGCGTTGACACACCCAGACGCAACACTTCGAAACACGCAAGCTGACATGTCGTGTAAACCTCTTCCGGATCCAACCGGGCGCGCCCTGCTGCGGCGCGGAGGCTCCAGAGTTCCAGCGGAGCGCCATGGAAGCTTCCCCTCGACAGGACACCGTGGGAGTGAAAGTGTGCGTTGATAAGACCTGGCACCACCAGGTGTCCGGCTGCATCGATGACGTTCGGGGGAGGCCCTGGATCCCTGGGCTCGCCCTCGCCTACCTGTTCGATATTTCCGTCCCGGATCCATACATCGGACGGCGCGAAGCGCCCATTGGGCTGATAAACAATCCCTCCACGTATGCACGTTCGCTTGGTGCAGGAACCCGGTTGGTCAGCCACGATCCACCCCCTCTCTTTTTGCAACAGGAACTCCACCCCTCCTTCCCTGCCAATACCAGACAAACCCGGTCAGTGCCATGCCCACAAAATCAGTAATCCACTCAGCAGTTAGCATCAATCCTGTTGCGACAAAAAGGATGATACGTTCGAAAGGCCTCAGGTCTCGACGTAAGTAACCCACCATGGCTGCACTATAAGGCACCACGGCAAAAAAGGCGGTCAAAATAGACCAGAGCGCTTCCACGGTTATCCCATCGGGAAACAAGATCGGAGTGTAGATAAACATGATGGGCAAAATCAACATGAACGAAGCATATTTCAACGCCGTGAACCCGGTAAGGTATGGATCCGACTTGGCGATCGCTGCGCCAGCAAAGGCGGCCATACAAACCGGGGGAGAAACATTGGAAGTCTGGCTGTACCAGAGGAGCAACAGATGAGCCGTTAAAGGAGGGTCCCCCATTCGTACCATCGCCGGGGCAAACAGGACAGCCACAAGGATATAGGCCGTTGTCACCGTCATACCCATTCCGAGGATGTATGACACGACAAAGGCAAATAGGATCGCTAACGGTATGGACCCCCCGGTCAGGCTGGACAGCGAGCTTGCGAAAAGAAAACCGAGGCCTGTCAGAAAGATGACCGCGATGACGCCTCCGATGGCCCCGGTGACCGACCCGATTGTCAGAACATCTCGACCACCGGTCTCCAGTCCCCTCAGGAGATCGCGCCCGGCTTCAACCAGCATTTTTTTTCGGGAACCGGAAGACCGAATACGCCATCTCCTGATCAGATCGATGCCAATAGTGGTCATGATGGTCCAGTAGACCGCTCGAGACACCGGCATGCCCGAAGCCAAAAGGACGACGACTAACACGATCGGCACCAAGTAGTACCACCCCATACGGAAAATCTCCCAGGGGTTGGCTCGCTGGTCCCGGGGAAGAACGGGAAGGCGTGTCTTAACCGCCTCCAGATGACAAAACACTCCTACGGAAAAGAAATAGATCAATGCGGGAACCACGGAAACCATAGCGATGTGGATATAGGGAATTCCAAGGAATTCAGCCATCAAAAAGGCCCCCGCCCCCATGATCGGCGGCATGAACATGCCCCCGGTGGAGGCAGCGGGCTCGATGGCCCCGGCGACATGAGGTTTGTAGCCAGCCCGCTTCATCAAGGGGATCGTAAATGTACCCGTGGCCATCGTATTGGCAGTCGCACTGCCGGAAATCATGCCAAACATCCCGCTGGCTATCACCGCGGTCTTAGCTGGCCCGCCCGTCATCCCCGCCGTCAGGGCATAGGGGAATTCCACGAAAAAGCGCCCGGCACCGAAGGTGTTCAAGAGGGCCCCGAAGATGATAAAAAGCGTAATATACGTGGCATTAATATCTGCAATCACCCCAAACAGACCTTCAAGGGTGTACATGTAGGCAGCGAGTTCCGATATGGAATATCCGGCGTGGGTGAAGGGGGCTGGCACGTAGGGACCCAAAAGGGCATAGAGAATAAATGTTACGCCCAGCCCGAAAAGGATCCAACCCATGGCGCGACGCACAACTTCCAGGGATACTAACACAGCAACCACACCCATCACATAATCAATGGGCAGGGCACTGCCGGGACGCATAACGATGGCGTCAAAGTCAATGATCCAGTAGCCGAAGGAAAGGAGGCTGGCCGTGATGAACAGCCCGTCAAACATGCTGATGCGATCCCGGGGAGACCACCTACTGGCAGGGAAACGAATACAGACCAAGACACTGACCAACAACAGATAAAGTCCCCGCTGCCATCCTACTCCAGGCGTTCCCAGGAAATGAGGCCCGGCGAGATAGAGGTAAAAGCCGGCAAATACGAGGCATAAGGCCCGGAATACCCACCGGGTCAGCCCCGTAAGATCCCGTCCTGCGGCCCCTTCCTCCGAACTGATGATCTTACGCAGCCAATCTGCCACCTGACGCAAATTCATGGGTTCCCGTGCCTCCTTTCATTCCATCGCCTATGGAGATGCACCTCTGCATCCCCATGGATTTCCCGAAAGAAAATCCATGGGGATTGCCTGGGGGATCATTTCACCGCTGGTTCGGGAACCTGTATTCCCTTCTCCTTCCAGAATTTTTGCGCGGCAGGGTGGAGCGGCACACTGCGGATTTTGGTCATCATGCTCAGCTCACGATGAGCATGTCCCTTATAGGCCGCATCCAGATGCTTGGCCGTCTCTTCCGTGTAAGCCAAACGAAGAAACTCAGCCACAACCTTGTCCGGCACATCTTTGTGTGCAGTCCAAAAAGTCGCCTCGGAAAAAGAGGTTAGCGCCTTTGTTTGCCCAGTATACGTATTGGCTGGGATCTTTTCCTCAAACATAAAGGGGTATTTCTGTAGAAAACTGCTCTTTTCCATGGCCGGCCCAAGATCGAGGACCCTGACCTTATGGGTGAGAGAGATCTGGACAATGTCAGCAACCGGAAACGGCCCGGAGCGGGCGTAACCGTCGATGACGCCGGTCTTGAGGCGGTCCGGCAAGTCTCCCCAGGACATGTAGGAGATACTCATCTTGTCATACAGCCCGATCGCCTTCAAAAAAAAGACAACCCGTCCCCCGGCTGTCGCTCCGGGAGCGCTAGGGACAAATTTCTTTCCGGCAAGCTGCTCGACGCTCGTGATCCCCGATTTTTCAAGAACAAACATATGCATGATCGAGGCGGCCTGCCCAGGACCAACAAGACGCAGATTCTGAATGCGGTCCTTAAACGGTTCTTCGGCATTCCAGGCTAAGAGGAGATCTCCCGGGTAACAGAAACCAAACTCGGCTCCCTTGGTTGCCAGTCGCCGGACGTTTTCTGTGCCGCCGCCGGAGGTAGCCGGGGTCGCCCTCAAGAAATCGGAATGTATGTTAATATACTCAGCCATACCAGCGCCGTGGGGGAAAAAGCTTCCGGTAGTTCCACCCGTGGTGATCCTGACGTTCACCTGCTGGGCCCAGACCGTCGAGCCTAACATAATTACACAGAGCGCGACTAGCCAAACATGTCTTCTCATCTTCTTACCTCCTGTCCTTGAATTTGTAAGGGTGAATTGTTTAGAGAATCCCCTCGTGTGATTTCTCTCCGGGAAATCCCCGCCTCTGGCTCAAAACACCATCGTCTGTCTGCCCACAGACCTGAAACATATGCCCTTGCAAGGAAATTTCGTCTCTCATGCAATCAAGGCAAACGTCAAATTCCCTGCCGTCAGGGACAAGCCTCCAAGTAAGGTGATCTCTGTTCATAGTGGGCCCCTTCACCCCGACCTCAGGGAGGGGATCTGCCGGTCAAAAGGATCTTTTGAGACATCGTCAAAGCTTGGGCAGGACGAAATCCTCACCAACCTCTGTATGTCCCCGAGGCACTCCGCAAACATCAGCGATCAAGGGCTGATAGTATTCGGCCAGTTCCTCACCAGCTACCTCAGGTGTCAACACGCCAAGCTGTACCAGGCTGGTCGTGACTACCTCGAAGGCTGCCTGATCGAGCCCGCTTTCTATCTTGACGGCCAAACCCATGCCCTGTCGAAGCAGGGCCACACCGTAAACGCCCGTCGCCCCCCATTTGCCCACGAAGGCCCCTCTTCCAGCCTTGTTCAGGCGGGTGCAAAAAGTGTTCGATCCTCGTATCATGTCCGGATGGTTCGCCATGGCGGATACGACTCGTCCACACGCCCGCCGCACAGGCTCCGCCATCCGGCCGGGATCTGCCAGGCGGGCATACCCCAGAGCCATGTGGAGCAGCGGCATGCCGAACGTGGGTGCGCCGCAGTTCTCTCGGGCCACACGGATATCCCGAGGATCCCGCTCACACATCTCAGCGATGTGTGACAAAACGGTCCGTTGCACCGGATGCTCCGGCTCCAAGTAATCGGTGACAGGCCACCCCTGTTGCACAGCCAAAGCTAAGAACCCACTGTGCTTGCCGGAACATCCATGGCGTACCCCGTTAGGAGGATAAAGGACTCCCGGACAACAGTCGATACGGGCCAAGAGAGACTCAACGGCAGCGATGTGATCGGGTTCTCCCAGGTGCGATCCACACATCACGGCGACTTCACGCTCTGTGAGGCCGTAACGAAGGTCCACTTCGAACCGCAACACGGCCACGGCTTGTAAGGGCTTTGCCGCTGAACGGAAGTATATCTCCCGGGCGGCAGGATCACCCAACCCGGCAAGGAGGTTGCCCTCGGAATCGACCAACGCCACGTGGCCGCTCCAGACAGCCTCGTCAATGGGCCCGCGTCGCTTGATCAGCAAAGGGACTCCTGTCACTGCACACCTTGAGGAACAAAATTCTTGATTCGGATCCTTCTCGTTCACGGCCAGGGCTTTGTTCCCCTTTTTCTCTCTAGGCTAAGACTTCCTAGGTAACCGACTCTCTCGGATTTTCCACAGCTTGTAAAGGACCGATAGACGAACTTTCTTGATTTCATCCAAGCAGACACGAGGAGGGCATTGCTCATCCTAGCAGTGCCCCAAAAAAACATGTCCTATCTAGCACCTAGAAATAAACTCAGCAAGGCCATCCTTATGGGAACACCGTTGAACGCCTGCCGAAAGTAGGCGGCATGAGGTGTATCATCCACTCTCCGGTCGAGTTCGTCGATGCGCGGCAACCCATGCATCACGATCACATCTTTCTTGGCGTGCTTCAACAATTCCAAGTTAACCACATAGCTACTTTTGACCTTCTGATACTCCTCTTCACTCGGAAACCGTTCCTTTTGAACCCGGACCAGCCGGATCACATCGACCTCTTTTATTACATCCATGATGTTCCGATACTGCCTTACCTCAAGATTAAAATCCCTTTTCAGCTCGGCCACAACCTTCTCCGGGGGATCCAATTCTTTCGGTGAAACAAAGTTCAATTCAGCCCGAAACATCCCGAACAGGGGGATCAATGAATGGTAGCTCCTCGCATGCCGGATATCACCGAACAGGGCGATCTTCACGCCCTCAATTCGGCCCTTCTCTTTCTTAACCGTGTACAGATCCAGGAGTGCCTGGGTGGGATGCTCATTCGCTCCGTCTCCTCCGTTTATCACTGGATGAGCTGCAATATCGGCCGCCTCTCTGGCCGAACCTGCCTTGGGATGGCGAATGGCTATAATATCCGCATAACCATCCATCATTTTGATCGTGTCATAAAAATCCTCTCCCTTGGCTATGGAAGATACCTTGGTATCTGCCATCCCGATGTAGGCCCCCCCGAGCCTGCTCATGGCGACCTGGAATGAAAACTGGGTTCGTGTGCTCGGTTCGAAGAAAAGGGTGGCCAAAACCTTCCCCGCAAGGAGGTTGGACGCCTTTTTCCCCTCGGCAATCGGCTCCATCTCTTCGGCCACCGACAGTACTCGTTCGATCTCCTCTTTGGATAAATCCTTAATGGAAACCAAATCTCGATCTTTCAAGTTCAAAACAGCCATCCCTGCTCTTCCCTCTCCTCCATGAATTTTGCTGACCTCACGACCGCTCCGCTGTGAGACCCCATGCTTGACCCACCACGGCAGCGGAACATCCCCGACCTCACGATCCGTTGTAGAACACCCTCCACAAAAAAGGCTCCCACCGCAACGAGAGACTCAAGGCATATTTGTGTTATGGCCTAACTTCCCCCTGTGCAGCCCCGATCACTTCTTTAACAGATTCAATACCATTCTCTTCCATATATGACTCGAGTTCACGCTGAATTCGAGAAAATGCCTCTACCCCCTCCCTCATCGCTACCGTGTAAATCTGCACAGCACAGGCTCCTGCCAGGAGAAACTCCAAGACGTCTTCTCCGGACATGACGCCCCCGATCCCGATCACCGGTATCTTGACTGCCGAGGCGATACGGTAGACAGCGGCCACGGCAAGGGGTCGAATGGGCGCGCCCGAAAGGGCTCCAAACTTAACAGAAAGGACAGGCGCCCGCTTCTTGATATCAATTTTCATCGCAGGGAAGACCGAATTGATGGCCGAGACTGCGTCGGCTCCCGCATCTTCCGCCGCCTTGGCCAAAATCGCCGTATCCATGCCCCCGTAAGCCAATTTCGCTATCAGGGGGATCTGAACGACCCGGCGAACGCGGGTCATGATTTCTGAAATCTGCTTCGTGCTGAAGTCCGTACGAAACTCCTTCTCATCATAGAGATATTTAAAATTAAGTTCAATGCCATCGGCCCCATTTTCTGCGAACGTATCTGCTACATTCTCCAACTCTGTATCAAACCTCAATGCTCGCGGGGATAGAGATCCGATGAGAGGACATCTCAGACCGGACTTTATCTGACGAAGGGTTTGGCTGAATTTCTCGATCCCCGGATTCAGGCCTCCTTCCGAATTGATCACTCCATCGTGATCAATCCGAACGATTCTCGGAGGAGGATTACCCTGATGGGGCTGGCGAGAAATTGATTTTGTGACGACTGCCCCTGCCACCTGGCTGAATGCAAGGAGCTTGTCACCCTTTGCGCCGATGGTCCCGGACGCCAAAAGCAATGGGGATCGAAGTCTAAGTGAGCCGACCGTTGCGGATATGTCAATGGCCATTTCTGTTTGCCCTTTCGAAGTATGGCCTTCCCTGCGTTCCTCCGTTAATGGATAACTTCGATGGATAGTCCTTTGGAATCATGGTATCCCATGGTTCCACCGAATGCTATCTCTTCGAGGATAAGAATCGTCGAAGCCCTTCGGCCAATGCGCTGATGTCGTCGCTCGTGTTAAACCAGTGTACAGACGTTCTCACCACCCCGTCCGTCGAAAAGGCCTGAGTCAGCAGTTTTGATCCTTGATGGCCCGTAGCCACCGCTACAGACGCCTCCTTGTCAAGCCAATCACTCACGACTCTCGGAGCAAAACCGCGGATGTTCCAAGAAACGATCCCCGCCTGTTCTTCCACGGTCCGGGGAGAATGCACAGTGACACCCTTGATGTCACACAAAACATCTACTAAAAGACGCGCAAGACTCCGAATTCGCTGAGTCACCTCTTCCAGTTTTAGTTCCATGAGATACTTAATCGATTCCCCCAAACCGATGACTCCTGAGGTATTGAGAATCCCTGCCTCAAAGCGATGAGGAGGCTCCTGGTCCTGATAATCTAACTGATTCACAATATTTCCCGAACGGCTCCCCACTGTCAACGGCATGAGCTTCCCCAACCAGTCCCCACGGGCATAAAGAAACCCCGTCCCCTGGGGTCCCATGAGTGCCTTACGACCGCAGAAGGTGGCAAAGTCACACCCGATCGCTGAAACCTCGAAGGGGATACGTCCTCCTGACTGGGCTGCATCGATCAGCGTCAAGGCGCCTCCCTGCTTCGCTACCTTCACCAGGGCAGAGACATCCTGGATTGTGCCCAGGACATTTGACACGTGTGTCACGGCCACCATCCGGATGGAATGATTCTTCATGACTTTCTCAAGGTCATCTGGAGTGACCCGGCCGTCTTGGCCAGGCTCAAGATAGAAGACTGTGAGGTCATCCTGTTTTGCTTCCCGCAGCCAGGGAATCACATTCGACTGGTGTTCAAGCTTGGTAAGGACGATCCCCTCCCCTTTTTTCCAGACCAGCCCACGGCTCACCGTGTTAATGGCCTCCGTAGTGTTCTTGGTGAAGGCGATCTCATGGGAGGAAGCTCCAATGAAACCGGCTACGGTCGCCCGAGCCTCATCGACCTTTCGGACGACCTCCCGAGATTTACCGAAATCCCCAACCCCATAGTTTAGAGGATGCTCATAATAGAAAGATGTCATGGCTTCCACTGTTGGACGGGGACAAGGACAGACAGATGCGCTGTCCAAATAGTGACATGAGTGGAGGAATGGAAAATCTCGTTTGACGATCTGTCGGACTGTTATATCATCCAATTCCGCACCTGCCGTAATCATTATCATTCTTGACAAAAACTATAAGGTAATTTAGTTTTTATTGAAATAAGTTTTTTGGGGCCATATTGCATGGTCTGAAAACCTAATTAAAACGTAGGTTTCTTGAAACGGGGATCCTGGGCACTTCATATAGCTTTTCAGAGGCATTTAGTCAAGGCTTCTTACTGGTTTGTTGTCATTTAAAAATATTTTTCACGCATGATTCGGGTTTATTATAGCCAATCTCACCCCTCAAAACAAGACATGGATTCTTGCCCATAATCCGTAATCGAGAATTTGGTTAGGGGAGGGAGACAGAAGAAGAGGAGGTTTTGAGGAAACCTTTCGGAGAAAGAAGGATAAGATTTCGTAGGATTCGTGGGGAGATGATCAAGAACGGGGTTAATGGTTCCTCTTTTGAGATTTGTGGGAACACTTATACCTTCGACTGTAGTAGGCTCTATTGGACGATGCGAGGGATGGGAAAGGTTTGTTAGTCCGAAGAAAAGATCAACAGCTTCTCTCTTGCCTCTTTGTAGAGCAAAAAACTTGGGTGATGCATTGCGATCTTCAGAAAGAACCTTCGTCCGTGTTCAATGACTCTTGCCGCGATCGTCAGCAGATGATATCGGAGCGCTTTAAGGCGAACAGGCCACCAAGCCGGGGGCAAGGCCTTCCTTTTCATGACCGCAAGGACATTGTAGGCCAGCACATTGAGTCTCCACCAGGCGGCATTGGCGAAGAATCGTTTGGCAGGAAGCACCCCGCCCGCCAGGTCATTTTTAAGAACATCATGAACTTTTTCCACCGTTCCACAGCGTTCCCTCTGCCACCGCAGCAACCTCTCTCCCTCCCAATCCCACATGTTCGTGACGACGGCAAAGTAGTGATAAAGGGTCCCGTCTCCAAAGAGTTCCCCTTGGGCCAGGCGGATACGGATAGCCAGATAGCGATCCGGGCTCATCTGTTTGTGCCGAGAGGGTTGGCTGGGAACAAACTCTACCTCGGCCCACTTCTTACGTCCAAGGATCCATCCTTGATCCGTGACTTTTCTCAGAGGCTTCCAGGCCCCTTCGGGAAGGGCCTGGATGGCGGCTCTGAGCTCCTCGGTCACCTCTGCACTGATGGCAAACTCGATTCGGGGTCTTCCTTGGATTTCTTTACGACACCAATTGAGCAGATCATGACGATAGGCCGCCGCATCCGAACGAACTCGAATCAGACAAACCGTCGGTGGCAAAGCCGAAATCGCCTCTTGGAGAACCGGGAGCAAATCCATCCCCGCAGGCACATTGCCATCTCGAAATTGATCCGCCACAATAAGGTCCTCCTCTGCCCAATAAGCAATCACGGGCTGATACACCTTGTCTCCCAGGTAAGTCCAATAGGCCTACCGTTTATGGCTTTCAATCACCGTCGCATTCAAATCGATCGTGGCCGTCGAAGGCCTCCTCTCCCGGACCGCCTTCCCAATCAACTCTTTCAGCACAGCCCTCAGTCGTCAAAGGTTTTTTGAGCCGGCTATAAAGACAGTCTGTCACCGTCTCAACTTCTCGGGCTGTTGCTGGAGGGAAGATTGGACATTTGGCACCCCGCGCTTCCAAGCGGGGGACGGGGTTGACTAAGTTGAATAACTTGGATTGGTACTAGAAGGGATTGGGAGACAAAAGAACCACAAAGATCAACTTCCTCTTGAATACCACCATGGATCTGTCTCACAAAAGAACCTCGATGCTTTTTGAAAACCCGCCCAAGTCCTCTAAAGCGAGTGCGTATCAGTTTCTCGTTCAGGCTCATACCCCAAAAGCCTCGTTGACCCCCCTGTGAATCAGGGGTTTCAGATCGAGATACCGCTGAATCGTTCGTTCTACGACACGCGACCGTATCTCTTCATCTCGATTGAAGATCACGTTCCCTCGAATGGCATGGTAGAGAAACCAACTAAACGTATCTAAGTTCTACAGGATTCCGCCCGACATTTCAAACTCTCGGTTTGCTCCGATCCCGGGTCTCTCGTCCTGCAAAATGGAAAGGCCCTTCTTCTTGACTTTTTGTTTGCAATCGTGCATTCTAAATGCATAATTGCAAGGAGCTTGGAGCAAATGGTTCAACGTTATATCCCTCGGACATTAGAACCAGTTCTACGGAAGGCGGCCCACGAGTTTCCCGCGGTGGTCCTTACCGGCCCTCGCCAGTCCGGAAAGACGACTCTTCTAAAGCACCTCTTCAGTAAACACTATCGCTATGTATCGCTTGAGACTCCTGACATCCAAGAGGCTGCAACCGTTGACCCTCGAGGGTTTCTTGCACTTTTCCCTCCACCCACTATCCTCGACGAGGTTCACTTAGCGCCGAATCTGCTTCCCTACATCAAGGAACATCTTGACGCCCACCGTAAGGAAAAGGGGCAGTATCTTCTGAGTGGGTCGCAAAATCTTCTGCTCATCGAGAAAGTGACTGAATCCCTTGCGGGCAGGGCGGCGATACTGCGCCTTCTTCCGCTTTCAACGCGAGAGGCCATGGGTAGACCTCAGTCTCCCCTCCGCTGGGAAAAGGCAAAACAGCACGTTAGACGTCAGAATATTTCCTCTTTCGACCTCTGGAAAGGCTTTCTGCGAGGGGGTTACCCGGAACTGGCGGCTGAACCCAAGCGCGACCTCTTTCTCTGGCACGCGAGCTATGTGCAGACCTACTTGGAACGGGACGTGCGGTCCCTCCGGCAAGTGGGTGATCTGACACTTTTCCAGAGTTTCTTACGAATGCTCGCAACCCGAAGCGGGCAACTTTTGAACCTTACAGAGACGGCTCGGGATCTTGGAATAGCCGTCAATACTGCAAAAGCATGGCTGTCGGTCCTCGAGGCAACGTTTCAGGTTATCATCCTTCGCCCTTATTTCGCGAACGTCGGTAAACGTCTCGTAAAAACACCCAAGGTCTACTTCATCGACGTCGGGACCCTTTGCCACCTGACCGGGTTGAAAGATCCTGAACACGCAGCTTCCGGCCCTATGGGCGGCGCAATCTTTGAGACAGCCGTTTTATCTGAAATTGTTAAGACCCTCGTGCACCGTGGAGAAGAACCACGGGTCTACTTTTGGAGGACATCTACCGGTAGGGAAGTA
>Ga0154686_1297_pt1 | contig 13772 bp, 13 predicted proteins | sample Rifle2008BG13ft_FD_116115 | JGI IMG/M metagenome (GOLD analysis project Ga0154686, IMG submission 116115) | Deltaproteobacteria bacterium RBG_13_53_10 | reverse complement strand
AACCCTTAGGCTTGCGTTTGAGGTGTCAGGCCGTGGATGAATGTTCAGGAGGGTAAAATGGCACGAAATTTGCTTCCCAGTTTCCCCAGATTCTTGCAGGAGGTGCATTATGAGCAAGTCCGCACGATGGTTGTTCGCCTGCACTTTCGTTTTAGCCTTTATGGGGTCCGGGCGCAACGCTGACGCCGGAGCGGAGGTAAACATCGGGATAAATATCGCCCCGCCTCCGGCTTTGGTGATTCCTGCCCCGCCGCCCGTTATGGTTATTCCGGAAACATATATCTACTTCGCACCCACCGTAGAGGTGGATATACTGTTTTACCAAGACTACTGGTATCGCTTCCATGGTGGGCACTGGTATCGGGCCACGGTTTACAACGGGAAATGGATTTATGTCCATCCCCCCAGGGTGCCTGCGGCGTTGCTGCGTCTGCCCCCAAATTATCGCCACGTGCCGCCGGGGCATAGACGGATTCCGTACGCAGACCTCAAAAAGCATTGGAGAACCTGGGAGAAGGAAAAACACTGGGACAAGCCGGATCGTCGCGAAAAAAGAGCACACACAAAAGTCAAAAGGGAACATGGGGAACGGAAGGGAGGAGGCAAAGGAAAGCATTAACCCGACCCGGACAATCATGGGTGGTTACGGCAGCAGCATCTCGATGAGGTGTGGACCTGGATCTGCGAGGGCCCTGGCCAACTCGCGGGCGAGGGCTTCTGCGGTGTCCACAGTAACCGCGGGAACTCCAAAGCCTTGAGCAATCTTTGTCCATTCGATCGCGGGCCCATCCAGTTCTGTTAGTTTCTTCGTCTTGGGTCCAAAGGAAGTCATTCCGGCACGGTTTAGCTCCATCTGGAGAATCCGGTAGCTTCGGTTCGCACAGATCAGGGTGGTGACGTTCAAACCCTCCCGCGCCTGCGTCCAAAGCGCCTGTACCGTATACATCGCGCTTCCATCTGCCTCCAGGTTTATCACGGGCCTCTCGGGACATGCGATTGCGGCGCCCGCGGCGCATGGCATGCCCTGTCCGATCGAGCCACCCGCAACGGTGAGGATGGTATGTGCGGGCAACTCTTCTTTGATAAAGTAATAGAAATGTCCGCTCGAGACCCCCTCATCGACAATAATGGCGTTTTCCGGTTGGAGCGCGGCCAGGGTGGTGCAGACATTTTCAGCGGTGAGTTCGCCACCCGGTATTGGGGGCCGCCTCGGTCCCGCTGGGAGATTTTCGCAAGAACGCGAATGTGCGGGGGTCCCCAAGGCATCGGCAAGATATCCCAGCGCCTCTGCCGCATCCTGCCGATCCGTGCAAAGCGTAATCTTCTCTTGCTCCTCATTCAGGATTCGACTTCTCACGCCCGGATATCCAAAGAAGGTTACCGGTTCCGGCGCCCCGGCTAACAGGACTGCCTCATAGCCCGAAAGCGCGGCCACCGCCTGCTCAGGAAAATAAGGCACCCTCTCCACGCGGGGAAGTCCTGGACCGCGATCGATATAACCTGAAAGTGAGGGGGTGAAAAGATCGCACCCTATCGCATTCCTCACCCGACGGGCGGCATCCAGGCCGGTCTTTCGCAACGCCCTGCGGCCGAGCATAAGCGCCACCCTGTGAAATCTCCGCAGGCGTGAGGCCGCTTTGTCAACGAAATTCGGGTCGATGCGCTCAAAAGCGCCCGCAGGAGCAGGCACCCGATGGTCTGCACATTCCGATTGCTGATAATCGCTTGGGAGGATGAGGGTGGCCACCTGTCCCAGGCTGGCAGCGGCGAAGGCCTCTGAGACATCCGCTGCAATTTCTTGAGTCGATTTGTTCGTCCGCAGCCATCCGGACACAGTCCTGGCGAGGCCCTCGATATCCATGGCAAGCGGCGGATCTGTCTTCCTGTGCCAGGTTGCGTGCTCGCCGACCAGGTTCAATACAGGCGACCCGGCGCGCCGTGCATTGTGGAGGTTGGCAATGCCATTCGCAAACCCGGGCCCCAGATGGAGCAGCGTCATACCCGGCCTGTCCGACATCCGGCCGTAACCATCGGCAGCTCCGGTGCAAACGCCTTCAAAGAGTCCCAGGAAGACCCTGATACCGGACGTGGAATCGAGCGCCCTGACGATCGGCATTTCCGTGGTGCCGGGATTGGCAAAACAGACCTCCACACCCGACACAACCGCAGTCCTAACAAGCAGATCGGCTCCGTTCACAATGCACCCCCAGCCCTCGAGACTGTGTCGTAATTAGCATTAAGCCGCTCGGCCCAGAGCTCGAGGCCGAAGGGCCATTCGACGGGGCTCATGGCCTTGAGTTTATCGAAAGGCTTCCCACTGATCCTTTGATGTGCTGATGCGTTTCTGTTTTTTACCCGGATTAGTCGGAGGCAAGCCATTGTCGGATCCTTTTCTCTTCGTTTGCCCACTTTTTGTCGAGGCGTAGTTCAAGGAAGGATGTGTAGAGGCTGTCGAAGAGCTGCAGGCCTTGCTCCAACACATACATCCGCTCGTAGAAGACCGCTTCCCTTTCGTCGTCCTGATTGGCCATGTCGTCCTTTTCAACTTTGACCGAAGGCGATTTGAATGAAGCGAAATGAAACATCATGGATTTCAGCGTCATCTTCCACTGGTTTTCTTCCTTCTCGAAGTAAAGCGTGGCCTCCGTGATCTGCTTGCCGTTCTTCAAGGCGGCCCGTACCTCGCTGAATTTGTCCTGAGAGCCGATGACGCTGACCTTCTGAACACTCCCCTCTTCTCCTCCGAGAAGAACAAGGCGGTCGTTGAGGTAAGCGACAAAGATCTCTCCCTCCTGGGCAGGACCGGGCTGGTTCACTCCATATTCAGGGGTCTGGCTCATCGTCCGGTACGTGAGCCACAGGAGGAAATCCGAACCCAGCCACTGGTTGTCATGGATCAAATCGAGGACATCGCCGGTTTTGGCCCGATTCGCTTTCAGCAGGCCGGCCTTCAGCCCGTCCTTCAGGACCCGCTCGGCCCTTGAAAAGGGATGAAGCATGAGCAGCCTGAGCCCCTCGAACGTATTCTTAAAGTGATTTTCGAAAAGGTCGACAGCCCTGGGACTCAGGCTCGTAAAGGTAACCAGGCCGGAACGCGTATCCCACACCGCGTCATAGGTGGAAGGCAGCGGGAGCGTCTTCGCAAAGAGCGCTGCCAGCACGGCCTCTTTCAATTCCTCCCGGTCCTGTTTGGGAACCCTGCGCAGGCCGGGATGGGCTGCTAAGAACTTGGCCTCCGCCTTCTTCATATGCGTCTTGAAGATGACGGAGGGCACGCGGCGCACGTCCCGCCGCAAAGTGAATGCGAAGTAGTGATCCCGCCAGAATGCCCTCGGGTAGGCAAAGCTGTTTCCGCTCACATCATCAAGATGGACCCAGCCGGAAGAGGCTTCGTCGGTCGTCTCGTCGATGGGTCGGAAACCGTTTTTGGCCAGGCGGTCGGAGACCCATTCGTAGAGGTCCTTTTTCGGCTGATCTCCCACGACCCTGAACTGGCAGATGCTGACCGTATTGAAAAGAATGCCCATAAACTCCCCCTTAAGCGAACGAAAGACTTTGACAGTTAGGCTTCCGGATTGAATGCAGTCCACTTTATGACATTTTTCAGGGACCTTTTCCACAACCTGCCCACCTGTGGGCACGCCGACCCGGGCGAATCCTCCGGGAAGGCTTCATGGCCAATACCGCTTCCGGATGGAGCAGGTGGTTCACCAACGGAGACCGAGAGCGCTTTGAGGGGTAAGGCTGGCGACGCTTACCTTCGGACGTCTGGCCTTATGAAGCCTGGGAGGGGGATTTGTCCAGGTCGGCTTCTCAGAAGAAAACCGGGGGTGGGCGAGTTCTTTGCGGCACTTGACCGTAGGGTTCGGGCATGCTAACCTCTTCGGAGATAAAGAAGACAAAACCATCTCCTGAGAATTATCCATTGAGGTCTCTGCACATCTCCTTCAAGCGGCTCCTGTTTTCCCTTCTGATCACCCTCGGGATCATCGTCTTCCTCTTCACCCAGATCTCTCTTGAGGACCTGTCCGTGCTCCTGAAAAGCATCGATCCCCTCTGCGCAACCTGGGCGGCGGCAGGTTATCTCCTGGCCGTTTTCTTACGGGCCGTTCGATACAGACAACTCCTCCACTCGAGAGAGGTTCCCCTCCCGCAGCTTTTTCGGATCTCCGCTTTCTACCACCTTTCCTTGATGGTCCTTCCCTCCAAATTGGGAGAACTCACCTACCCTTACCTTCTGAGCAGGACCGGCGGCACGAGCATTACCGAAGGAATGGCCTCCCTCATCGCTTCGAGGGTTTACGATTTCTTCATCATCCTGCTGGTCTTTTCATTTGCCGCAATCGGCTTCCGGGCTTACTTCAACGTCGAGCTCCCTATCGTCTTGATTCTCTCCTCCGTCCTGATCGGCATCATCGTCTTTGGCTTCCTCTATGTGGGTCCCCTCTTGAGGGTGTTCTCGGATCTCATCGGGAGATTCTCCCGGCGGATGGGAGCAAAGGGGGGCAGATCCTTTCAATGGCTCCAGAAAAAAGGATACGAAATGGCGGAAGACTTCAGCGCCATCCAGGCCAGAAGGAATTATCTGCCTGTGATGCTGACAAGCCTCTGCTCATGGCTCGCGATCTTCTCTGTATTCTACGCCTTCATGAAGGGATTCGGGATCGAAATCTCTTTCCTGAGAGTGGTCTCCGGTTCGACCATCTCCGTGATTACGAACGCCCTTCCGATCAGCGGTATCGGGAACTGGGGTACCATGGAGGCAGGGTGGTCTCTCGGATTTTTGATGGCCGGTTTGTCAAAGGAGAAGGCGATTGCAACGGGCTTTGGCGTTCACATCGCCCTCTTTGTGATCGCTGCAGTCACCGGCTTCATCTGCTGGATCGTCCCGAATATCTTGGACGTTGTGAGGAGGAGGAGGCAAAAACAATGAAGCCCTCCACCCGTTGACGGGAGAGGGCTTCATAAGGACCCTATGCCCTTTGTGCGGCACTTCGCTTCGAGGCCTTCAAAGGGTTCAGTTTGAAGGTATCTTCTTTACCCTCTTTCTTGACGTGCGTGGCGAAATTGCAGTATCCTTTTGCCCACTTCAGAGAAGGCTCGCAATAGGTCTTGCAGTATGATCCGGCTTCGTACGCCGCTACACGGTCGCATCCTTTGCAGGACTCAACGACGGGATAACATCTCCCCCCGTTGTAGGAACAGCCGTTCTTCTTCATGAAGATACACTCTGTTCCTGTCTTGATCGTTTGGCAAACCATGGCACTCAACCCCCTTTCATTATGGAATAGGATTTTTGGAATTGGCTAAAAAAAAAGTTACCAACCTTCGGTAACCCGTGGGTCCCAAAATTAACCATACTAATAATATATTTCTTTTTCGTTGTCAATAGCGATTTATGCAGATTACACAGATTTCTAAAAAAGCCCCGTTTGGGGACAGATTTCAAATCTGTCCCCAATTGAGTGTAAATCAGTGTAATCAGAGATTACCCGGTTTAGGGTAATCTCACTTGACACCTTCGAGAAACTCGGTTATTCGTGCTTTATCTCAAAGCGGAGTGTATCCCGCCCATGGCCCCACGAAAAAACCTCATCTCCACTGCCTTCATCCTGTGGATCGCTGTTATCGTTTTCTTCTCTCCCGGATGTGTCGGCCGGACGCTTGCCGGCTCCCGCCTGCTCCAGGGTGTTCGGCCCGAAATGGAGAGTCCAGAATTTTGGCTCAAGAAGCTCCCCGACCCGCACCGCGTATTGCTGAGTCCCGAGGAGATCCGGAGGATGAATGAGGAGAACCTGGGGAGAGATGGCCTTTATCTGTGCAACGTGAAAGCCTTGAAGGAGGAGTGGACACGCGAAGAGCTTCTGGCCCTCCTGGATGAGGACTGGCAGGGGTTCGGGGATCATACGGGCATCCGGTACGGTAGATACGGACATCCTCTCGGAGACTCCTTCTGGAACAGCCTGAAGAGGAGCCTGGATATTGAATCAATAAGGGAGAGAAACAGAGTGGGTTTCGGTCTGATCGTCAAACGGACCGATATCCGGGTCTTTCCGACAGAAGAAGTCTCCATGAATACCCCTGATGACTATGAAATCGATCGCTTCCAGCACTCCGCTATTTCTCCGGGATCCTTGGTCGGGGTATACCATTTCAGCAGGGACAGGCTTTGGTCCTATGTACAGGCGGGTTTCATACGCGGATGGATTCGGGCGACGGATCTGGCTCTTGCAAAAGAGAGAAAAGAAGCCCTCGACTATGAGGAGGTGAAGGATCGACTCGTAATCACGGGAAGTTTCGTGAGGGTCTTTGGCGACTCCTCTTTCCGGCAAACCGCCTTCCTGGCCCAGATGGGTGCATCGTTTCCCTTGCTTGATTCTTTTGAGAACAGCGGTTTTTTTACCATTCGGATGCCTTTTCGCGAGTCCGACGGAACTCTGTCCTTCCGGACGGGGTATGTTCCCAAAGACGAGGATGTCCATTCCGGATTCCTCCCCTACACCCAGGAGCATGCGGCACGGCAGGCCTTTAAGATGCTTCATCAGCCTTATGGATGGGGAGAGATGTTCGGGGCCAGGGACTGTTCTCGTTTCATTATGGATATTTTCGCATCCTTCGGCATCGTCATGCCTCGTAATTCAAAGCTTCAGGCCAGGATCGGGATCAGCCTCGGTGAAGTGGAGGACAGAGATAAGAGGGAAAAGAAGAAGGTCCTGGACCGGGCCGTTCCTCTGGCCACCCTCCTCCGATTACCCGGCCATATCATGTTCTACCTGGGAAAGGATCAAGGAGAACACTATGTTATCCATAATGCTTGGGCCGTTCAGAAAAGGGGTTTTTTTTCGCCTGTCCTCGAGAAGATCGGGAGGACTGTCGTTTCCGACCTGAGCCTCGGGAAGACCGGACCTACCCAGTCGCTCCTCGATCGCCTTACCGATATTCAATTCATCGGCCGCGCCTCTGAAGCGCCGTAATTCAGAGCGCGTGTGCGCTCTTGATTACACAGATTCCAAAGAGATTACACGGAGTTTTCCTTCTCTCCAATGCAGCTCTAATCTGTGTAATCGCTCATAATCGGTGTAATCAGAGATTCCGAGGCTTTTTCAGGAATCTCTTCAATTCTCCTTGACAATTCCACGAAAAGGGATAAAATCTCTTGCGTCCAAGAGGCGGAGATGTTGAAAGCTTTAGTGACCGGGGCCACGGGATTTATCGGAAGCCATTTGGCGGAGGCCCTCTGTCAAAAGGGGATCCAGGTCCGGTGTCTTGTCAGAAAGACAAGCCATCTGAACTGGTTGAAACCCCTTCACGTCGAGATGGTCCGGGGCGACTGCAACCATCCGGACTCCCTGGCGGAGGCTGTGGAAGGGGTCGATGAGGTGTTCCATCTTGCAGGGGTAACGAGGGCCTTAGAGGATAAGACCTATTTTGAGGTGAATGGGCTGGGAACGGAAAACCTCGTTCATGCCTGCCTCAAGAAGAGCCCCGGCCTGCGGAAATTCATCTACCTCTCAAGCCAGGCGGCGGCAGGACCCTGCCGCAACGGAGGAAGGAAAAAGGAATCGGACCGATGCGAGCCTGTCTCCTCTTACGGCCAGAGTAAGAGGATGGGAGAAGAGATGGCCCTGGCCCATTCCCACGAGATTCCTTTGATCATCCTCCGGCCCTGTTCGGTCTATGGACCGAGAGACCGGGACCTCTATGCCTTCTTTCGACTCTTGTCAAAACGGATCAGACTCTGCCTGGCCGGAGCCGACCGGCATGTCAGCCTCTGTTACATCCGGGACATGGTCGACGCTCTCCTTTTGGCGGCCGAAAGCCCGGAGTCGAAAGGTGAGATATTCTTCATCTCGGACGGTCGTGCCTATCAGATGCAAGAGGTGGGGGAGATCATCGCTCGGGCGATGGGGATCAGCCCTTTTTCCCTGTCCATTCCCAGATGGACGCTCTCCGGGATCGCATCCGTTACGGAATACCTTGCGAGATTTTCCGGAAACCCTCCTCTCCTCAGCAAGGGCAAAGTGGAAGAGATGGTCCAAAGGAATTGGGTCTGCGATATTTCCAAGGCAAGAGACCTCCTCGGTTTTGAACCGAAGTTCGAACTGCAACAGGGGGCGAAGTTGACCTTCGATTGGTACAAGGAAGAAAGATGGCTGTGAGCTTGAGCTTTGCCCGATCTTCTTTGAAGAAACGCCTTAGTTCAGGATGAGGTGACCTATGGATGTTTTTGAGAAGTGTTCTAAGATCATCGAACAGACCATGGGGTTGAAAAACAATGGCTATTACTTCTTTTTCCGAAAGCTCGAATCCCCACAGGACGCAGAAGTAATCGTCGACGGAAGGCGCGTGATCATGGCGGGCTCGAACAACTATCTCGGCTTGACAAATCATCCCCGTGTCAAGGACGCAGCCATCCGCGCCATCGAAAAATTCGGCAGCGGCTGTGCCGGATCGCGCTTTCTCAACGGGAACCTTGAGATCCACGAGGAACTCGAGGCCAAACTGGCCCGTTTCTTTCGGAAAGAAGCGGCCCTCGTCTTCGCGACCGGCTACCAGACCAATTTGGGTGCCATCTCGGCCCTGGTGGGCAGAAACGACGTTGCCATCATCGATAAATATGACCATGCCAGTATCATCGATGGGTGCCGCCTCTCCTTCGGACATTCTCAGAAATTCCGCCATAATAACATGAGGGATCTGGAACGGGTTCTCCACGGGGCTGAAGGCAAAGGAAAGCTCATCATCGTGGACGGAATTTTCAGTATGGAGGGAGACATCGCCGATCTCCCCTCGATCGTCAAGCTGGCAAGGGCTTACGGTGCAAGAATCATGGTGGACGATGCCCATGCCGTGGGGGTCCTCGGTCCCGGCGGAAGAGGAACGGCTGAGCACTTCGGCCTCGAAGAGGAGGTCGATCTCATCATGGGTACCTACAGCAAATCCCTTGCGGCCATCGGGGGATTTGTCGCCGGTGCGAAAGAGGTGATCAATTACATCAAACACGTTGCCCGGTCGATGATGTTCAGCGCCAGCCTTCCTCCTGCCCTGGTCGCCTCGGTGAGCGAAGCCCTCGACATCATCGAAGAGGAGCCCCAGCTCAGGGTTCAGCTCTGGAAGAATACCCACAAAATGCTGGAGGGTTATAGAAAGCTCGGCTACGATACCGGAATGAGCGAGACGCCGATCATCCCGATCATTATCAAGGACAGTACGAAGGTCTACGAGATGTGCAAGCTCTTATTCGAGAACGGCGTTTTCGTCAATGCCGTCGTGAATCCCGCTGTCCCTCTCGGCAGGGAGCTGCTCCGGACGAGCTTCATGGCTACCCACACGGAGGGACAGCTCGATCTGATACTCCACGCCTTTGAAAAGGTCGGGAAACAAGTCGGCGTGATCTGAGATGGAGCCTCGATCCGAGGGCAATCTCTTCTTTGAGGCGCACGGACCGAGAGACGTGGACCCGTATTGCCGGGGAAAGGTAGGATGTCGAACGGAGAGATCCTCATTCAGGAGGTGGATGGCCGACAGGGCCTCACGACGTTCATCCGATTCCCCTGGAAGGTCTACAGGGAAGATCCGTACTGGGTGCCCCCCCTCATCAAGGATTACCTCCACAAGTTCAGCCCCAAACATCCCTTCCGCTCTCATTCGGAGATGATCTTTCTCCTCGCATCGCGAGGGGGAGAGATCGTGGGCCGGATTTCGGGAATTATCGATCACAATTATATCGAATATCACAAGGAAAACGTTGGGTTTTTCGGATTCTTCGAATCGATTCCGGACAGGGAGGTAGCGAACAGACTCCTTTCGGAAGTGAAAAAGTGGCTCAAGCAAAAAGGGATGATGCGGATGATCGGACCGATGAATCCCTCGACCAATGACGAGTGCGGCCTTCTGGTCGAGGGTTTCAATACGATTCCCTCTCTCATGATGCCCTATAATCCTTCCTACTATCCTGCATTCATGGAAGAGCTCGGAATGAGAAAGGCCATAGACCTTTATGCCTACTCCCTCGATGAGTCCTTTTTCGTCCTTGATCGCCTCAGCCGCATCACGGAGAGGCTCAAGAAGAGGGAGCCTCACCTGACGATTCGAACCCTGAATATGCGCCACTTCGACAAAGAGCTCAAGATCGTCAGAACCCTCTATAACGACGCGTGGAGAAAGAATTGGGGCTTCGTCCCGATGACCGATGCGGAGATGGACGATATCGCAAAAAGCCTGAAACCGCTCGTCATCCCCGATCTTGTCCTCTTCGCTTATCTGGGAGACGAGCCCGTCGGATTTTCGGTATCGCTCCCGGACTACAATGTGGTTCTCAAACATTTGAACGGGAAGATCGGACTCCTCGGCATCTTCAAATTCCTGTACTATTCAAGAAAAATCCATACTGTTCGGGTGATGCTCCTTGGAGTGAAACGGAACTTCCTTCGAAGAGGGGTGGAAGGCCTTCTCTACATGGAGAGCCTCAAAAGGGGGGCCCAGAAAGGATATGTTCAATCCGAATGCTCTTGGATTCTTGAAGATAATCTCCTGATGCAGCACGGGATTGAAGCCATGGGAGGGAAACGTTCCAAGACCTACCGGATCTATGAGACCTCTCTCTGATTCGAAAGTGGACCGTGGCCGGAGAGACTCCTCAACGACCACGACCGGATACATTCCGCCTTCCGCTCTCCGCATTCCACCAGCCGTAGAGCTTAGGACCGACGAAGACGCATCCTGCCGCAACCACAGCCCCGGCGAAAAGATCGATCACATAGTGATATCTTAGATAAACCGTCGAGAGGATCAGGCCGCAGACGAACGGAAGGAAGGCATAGAAAAGCACCTTTGTGTAACGATAAGCCAGGTACAGAGCGATGAGTGCAATCTGGGTATGCCCGCTTGGCATGCAGTCGCGTCTGTTATGTTCCAGGGCGTTTAACGTGTCTCTCACGAAATCGGTGACAAAACTCCCCTCAAGGGGGACGGATTGGAGGTGCGCGAGGGAAAACCGGGGACCGACTGCAGGAAAGAGAATGTAGCCGACAAATGAGATATAGTACCCGAGGGCCAGAACGAATACGCAACGGTCAAACGCCTCCTTCCGACCGCTTAAATACAGCACGGCGATGACCGTCATCGGAAGGAAGTAGTAACTGGCGTAGGCGACCGACATGAGATCCGTGAGCCACGGAACGATCCAGCGCTCCATCCAGACAGTGGGATGGACGCCGAAGATCGAAAAATCGATCCGGATCAAGTAGGGATCGATATCGGCATGGAGATGCTGGATCAAATCACCCAGGGACTCGTAGATGAGAATGACAAAGAGGATAGGGGAAAAATCGTTGAGAAACCCGCCCGGCCTTCCCATCCGGCCGGAGGACAGTCTCAACGCAAAAAGAATTCCTAACAAGACGACATAGCGGAAGAGCAAAGAGTGCCACAATGGAATTTGATCTCTAAAAATGAGAACGGTCACGCTTAATCCGATGAGGAAGAAGAGGGTCAACCCGTGGACAGGTGTGGCTTTTCGCATGGAGAAGCTTTATATATTAGATCCTTGGAAAAATCAAGCATGAGCAAGACTGATTCGTGTGTCGGTACGACAGTCGTTCCGACTCATTCGCTTTCATTCGTGCTATTCGTTTTGAACGAGGAGGTCAGGAATGCGGTATTCGAGATACTTCTTACCGACTCTCAAAGAGGTCCCTGCAGACGCCGAAGTCCCCAGCCACCAGCTGATGTTCAGGGCGGGCATGATCCGGAAATTGACCGCAGGGATCTATACCTATCTTCCCCTGGGACTGCGGGTCATCCGAAAGGTGGAGACCATCATTCGGGAGGAGATGAACCGCGCCGGTGCGATTGAGGTCTTTCTCCCCATGGTCCAACCTGCCGAGATCTGGCAGGAGAGCCGTCGGTGGGACGAGTACGGCAAGGAGCTGGCAAGGTTCAAAGACCGGCACAATCGGGACTACTGCCTGGGTCCGACCCATGAAGAGGTCATTACCGACCTTGCTCGAAAAGAGATCCGGTCGTATCGCCAAATGCCCCTGAACCTCTATCAGATTCAAACGAAATTCAGGGACGAGATCCGGCCTCGCTTCGGTGTGATGCGAGCCAGGGAGTTCGCGATGAAGGATGCCTACAGCTTCGATACGGATGAAAAAGGCGAAGAGCAAAGCTACCGGAAGATGGTCGAGGCCTACAGCCGGATCTTCACCCGGTGCGGCTTGACCTTCCGGGCGGTGGAAGCCGAATCGGGATTGATCGGAGGAACCTATTCCCATGAGTTCATGGTGCTTGCGGAAACCGGGGAAGAGGTGATTGTAAGCTGCACGCAATGTGCCTATGCGGCAAATATCGAAAAAGCGGAATTCAAGAGACGTGAGGCAAAGTCCCTCCCTCCGGAGACGCGCGAGATGAAACCCCTGCAAAGGGTCTCTACACCCAATAAGCGGACGGTGGAAGAGGTAACCGAGTTTCTTCAGGTCTTACCAAAAAACCTGGTAAAGACCCTCATTTTCGAGACCGACAAGGGCCCCATTGCCGCCCTGGTGAGGGGCGATCATGAGATCAGCGAAAAGAAGCTGAAGGCCGTCTGGGGAACCGAAAACCTCCTCCTCGCGAGGGAAGAGATCGTAGAGGAAATTACACACGCGCCGAAGGGCTTTGCCGGCCCCGTGGGCCTCTCCATTCCCTTTTTGGCCGATCTCGATCTTCAGGAGATGCTCAACTTCGTCACCGGCGCGAATGAAAACGACACGCATCTGATGCATGTCAACATCGGCCGGGATTTTCAGGTCCGGCAATTTGCCGACCTCCGCAGCTTCGTCCCGGGAGATTTTTGCCCCCGCTGTGGACGGGAGACAAGGACGGACAGAGGCATCGAGGTGGGCCATACCTTCAAACTCGGAACCAAGTACAGTAAGGCCATGAGAGCCACCTACCTGGATGATCAGGGGATGGAAAGGGAAATCGTCATGGGATGCTATGGAATCGGTGTCGCAAGGACCGCAGCCGCGGCCATCGAACAGTGCCATGACGAAGACGGCATCATCTTTCCCATGCCCATCGCTCCTTTTCAGGTTCTCCTCCTCCCCGTCAACGTGAAAATCGACCACTTGAGAAAGACCGCGGAAGATTTCTATCAGGAGCTGTTGAAAGAAGGGGTGGAGGTCCTCTATGACGATCGGGAAGAGACTCCCGGAGTGAAATTCAAGGATGCCGACCTCATCGGGATTCCGTTAAGGCTGACCCTGGGCGATAAAAATTTGAAAAAGGGCCTGGTGGAGATCAAGAAAAGGAAAACCGGGGAGGTCCTTTTAGTGAATAAAGAGGAGGCATTAGCCAAGATCAAGGAACTGATGGCTCAAGAGATGAGGGAGATCGATCTGAATCTTTCTTCGATCGCCCTTTGAAAGCGAGGATGATAGATCAATTCGAAAGTCTCCTCCTTGCCCGGAAAGAGATTGCAGGCAGCTTGCTTCACCTCCTCGACCAGCCGCAGGGCCTCTTCCAGGGAGAGGTCGTCTCTCTGGATGGAGAGGATTGAGAAATCGACTAAGTACCTGAGAAATCGAATCCTCCGGTTCTCGTCTTTTACCTCTTTTTCCAGCACTGTCGTCTCCCCGAGCTAAAAGCCTCGGTTCTTTTCTCGCAAAAAGAATATGAGGCGCTTCCTTCAAGATTGTGTTCCTAAAATGGCAACTTTTCAAGTCTGAAACCTGCGATCAAACTACCGTTATAACCATTATATAATTTTTATTGAAAAATTATAGCTT
>Ga0154686_1068_pt6 | contig 16507 bp, 11 predicted proteins | sample Rifle2008BG13ft_FD_116115 | JGI IMG/M metagenome (GOLD analysis project Ga0154686, IMG submission 116115) | Deltaproteobacteria bacterium RBG_13_53_10 | reverse complement strand
AAGCTTGAGCGTTATGGAGACGTTGTGGTGGCGCGCCCAGACCCACAAGCCCTGTGGTCGAAACGATTCCCTGAATCAGAGTGGAAAAAGGCCGGCGCTTTTTTCAAACGCGGGAGTCGTAACGCTGTCTGGAGTACGCGCGGGGACGTGCCTGTCCGATGGCCCATCGAATTTGGAGGGCTGAAGTTCTGGATTAAACTCTCTGCCTTTAAGCATACAGGACTCTTTCCCGAACAGCTTGGCAATTGGAAGTGGGTGCAAGATCATGTACGAAAAGCCGAACGCCCCATCTCCGTATTAAATTTATTCGGTTACACCGGCGGGGCAACATTGGCGGCGGGAGTATCAGGCGCCGATGTGTGTCACGTAGATGGCTCGAAAGTAGCTATTCACTGGGCCCGGGATAACGCCGGCCTGTCGGGACTCAAGGATAAGCCGATTCGTTGGATACTCGACGATGCGGCCAAATTTGTTCAGCGAGAAATTAGACGGGGGCGCACGTACGACGGCATCGTGCTCGACCCACCGGCTTTTGGTCACGGCCCGAAAGGAGAGCTGTGGAAAATTGAAGATCATTTTTTGCCTCTCATTGAAAATTGCAGAAAGCTTTTGTCGAAACAACCCCTTTTTTTTCTCGTCAATGGGTACGCTTCCGGGTATTCGGCAATAGCGTATAAAAATAGTCTGGATGATCTTGTCAAAGAGCGCGGTGGTACGATGGAGGTCGGGGAACTCACGATCGCGGAACGTTCCATGCGCCGGCTCTTGCCGGCTGGTATCTTTGCGCGGTGGAGCAGTCTTTGATAACTGAATGAAAACGGCAGGAGAGGCGCCCGCTTTAAAAGGAGAATAATTCGCCACCCGTGAGGTTCGGGCGTCCTGATTCATACCGATTTCTTTCATTTCGTTTCTTCTGGAACACGGATTTTTACGTAACCCTCTTCAAATTGCTCATAACTCATCAAAATCTGCCCTTTTCCATTTTCTTCTTCCAAGAGTATCGTGTTCCCTCTAATGACCTTCAGGATATATGATTTCCCCGTTCTGGTGTTTTGGTACTTATCTCCCCTGATCACAACGATCGCTCCCTGACTCTTGACCGGAACGTGCCCCGTGTAGGGGCACACTATGAGATGATATTACATTCCCAGGAAGCCCCGGCGTGTGACCGGGGAGCCTCACTTGCCTCCACGGACGGCTGCCTACGGCACATTATAACTCATCCTAACCCGTAATTCCCCCCAGGGAAACCCCGTTATGCCAAAAACCCTCTTCCGGAGTCCTGATAGATTTTGGCTTGACATGATCCTACGAGTCGAACAAAATACGAACATGTTTCTGCCTACCCAATCAAGGAAGGAGTGATGCTATGTTCGACTCTTTTGAGGACCACTGTTGGAAAGACGTCGTCAGTGAGGAGGATCTCGAGGTTTACAGGCACTACCGGAGGGAACCCCATATCGGGGCACGGCCGGCTCTTCTGGCCATCGACCTTTACAACCTTGTTTTTGACGGCGGGCCACGGCCGGTGCACGAAGTGACCCGGGAATTTCCCAGTTCATGCGGCGTTTATGCGTGGGATGCAGTGGAACCCCTGAAGGAACTCTTTGCCGCAGCACGATCCCGGAAACTCCCTGTCATCTACACGACGAGCGACCCACGAAGGGAAACCCCTGTCACCGGGCTCCGTGCCACCCGTCGCCGAAGGGAGAAACTCGACGATCATTCCCACGACATCAAGGCAGAGTTCAAACCCGGGTCTGAGGATCTGATCATCTTCAAGGAAAGGGCGAGCGCGTTCTTCGGGACCCCTTTGGTCTCCCACCTGGTGCGAAGGAATATCGACACCCTGGTCATTTGCGGGGAAACGACCAGTGGTTGTGTTCGGGCCAGCACCCTGGATGCCTATTCATACGGGTTTCACACTGTGATCGTGGAGGAATGTTGTTTTGACCGCAGCCTCCTTTCCCACAAGGTCAACTTGTTCGACATGCACCACAAATATGCGGACGTCATGCATCTTGAAGAGGTCAAAAGGAAGTTACAGGAGGGGAAGGAGACCCCGTGACCTCAGGCGAGAGCTTCACTTGAAATCGATCTTGAAGTACAGGATGCCCCCGCTCGGGCTCCCGGGGCTGCCGGTCTTCGTCTCGATCTCAAAGCGCTTCGACAGGGTGTAGCGAAGGGTGATCAGGTAACTATCGGTAAAAGGGGATCCTCCGAGACTCACATAAAATCGTTCTCGAATGTGCTTCCCGATGGCGTCTATGGAACGAGATACCCATCCCTTCTCCGACTCGTCTTTCAGCTCGTCCGGACTCAGAAGGTCTCTCAGCCGGTTTTGCAGGATGACGGATTCCCCTGCCGAAAGGAGGACGCCTGCGGCGCTCCATACGTTGGTCTGGGTCTTGTCCCTGGCCAGGGGTTCTCCCATGATGATGTAAGACAGGATGTCGGTCTCCGCCATCGCAGGCTGGGAGTATAACCTCACGATAGGAGACTGAAGATTGCCTGTGACGAGGACCCCTGCGATGACCTCTTTGATTTGGCCTTTGATTGTGCGGGTGGCCAGGATATCGAGGTTGGGGCGGGCCAGGGGTCCCTTGAACGAAACAATCCCGCGAGTTATTTCCAGCCGCTGGCCGAAGGCGATGTAATATCCCTCGGCCACCCGGACCTCCCCGCTGCCCACGATCGCGTCGGAGTCCCCCGTCTTCAAGGCCACCTCCCCTGTCACCCGGACAGAGGCTCCCTCCATCCTGACGAAAACCTTGTCTCCGAGAAGGATTCTGACGTTCAGGTCAACCGGAGAAGAACCCTTCGGTTTTGAGGGTTCCTTCGCATCGACGATCACCACATCTTTGCTGGGTCGAATGACCTCCTGTCCTTGCCGGTCACGGATCAGAAGTTCGGGAATCTGGATATCCCCCCGCACAGAGATCTTCTCTCCTGTCCCCTCAAACGCGATGTTCGGGTTGGTTAACATCTGCAGTTCAGGAAGATAGACGGTCTGGAACCGTTCTCCCTTGAGGTGGCCCTGGTACCGGCGAAGGCCCCAGTTCTCGAGTTCCAGCATCGCACCTCCTTCGATGGTCCCGGGCCCGGAGCGAGCCCGGAAACTCGTCACCTTGATTTGATTTCCCGTCAGACGGGCTTCGAGCAACAAGTCTTTAATGCGGATCCCCGCTCCAGGAAGGTAGGTCTTCGCCTCAGTGAGTTTCAGATGGCCGTCCCACGAGGGTTTCTCCCAGCGGCCGGTGCCCTGTACCTGGAGTTCCACCTGTCCCTGGCTTTCCTGGATCAGCCCAGGGAACAGAACTGAGACGAGTCCCTTCTCCTGGAATCGCCCCTGCAGGGAAACGTCAAAGGGATCCCGGGTCCGAAAAGCCACGGGAAAGCGGGCCGGGAGGGGCAGTTGAAAGCGGCCCTCCATGGAACCGTAGTCGGCAAGAACCAGGGAAAGGGTTCCTCTCAAATCCTCGTTGCGCCACACCCAGCGCAAATGGGCTGTCCGCAGGGCAGCATTGATGGTTCCCTCTCGTCCTCTCCAGTGGAGATTGCCTTGAGCGACGCTCACACTGCCGCTGACATCGATGCGAGCGCCCGGCAACCACTGTCCCTCAAGCTGTCCGGAAACCGAACCTTCCAGGGTCACGCCCCGGGGAAGCCATGCCCGGGCGAACTGAAGGTCGATGGCCTCCCAGCTCGCGGTCAGCTTCCCGTTCCCCGGAAGACCGAAACGCATGGGTTGAGGGGACGAGAACTCTCCACGAAGACTTCCAGTCGGATTCATGGTCATTTCCCAGGAACCCGCGAGCCGCTTCTCGTTCCAGTCGAAGTTCGCCTGTGCACGGGAGATGTCTATCCGAAGAGGTTCCGAAGGTTCTTTCGAAATCAGCCGAGATTCTCGGCGGAGTGTGAATGTCGTCTGTTCCGCGACAAGTTGGCCTCGAAGGGTTGGCCTCTCCCATGTTCCTCCCAGGTTGAGAAGAAGGGCCACCTTTCCCCGGCTCTCTTCGACTAACCCGGGGAGGAGACTCGAGAGAAGTCCTCTCTCTTCGATCTTACCCTCAAAGGATGCGCTCAGAGGTCCACGGGGTGAAGGGGTCACCGGGAAGCGTGCAACCAGCGGAAGTTGGAAGACACCCTCCACCGAGCCCAACTGTGCCATGGACAGGGAAACCTTTCCTCCAAGCTGCTGGCCCTTCCACGCCCAGCGGAGATCCGCTTTCCGGAGGGTGTCGGTCAGAACCCCCTCCTTCGTCTTCCAGCGGAGTGATCCACTGGAAATTCTCACGTCTCCGGACCCGTCAAAGGATCCTCCCCCAGTCGAGTCCCACGAGACAGAGCCTGAGGTTTTTCCCTGCAAATCCAGCCCGGCCGCAAACCATGGTTTGAGGAACGTGAGATCGAGGCCGTCCCAAGAGGCCTCCATCCTGCCCCCTTCGGGCCAACCGAGACGAAGTGGTTGAGATGATGAAAAACGTCCGGAGAATTTCCCTCCAGGGGCCACTGCAAGGGTCCAGGAAGCACCGAGGCGTTTCTCGTCCCATCCCAGCGTTACGAACCCATCGGGGATCTCGACCTTCAAGCCCTTCTCCTGCAGCGGGTTTCCCTCCAGGCCGCCACCGGGCTTCCGGCTCTTGACCTCACATGGAGAGGGAAGAAGGGTCACCTCTGACTTGGTGAGGCGCAGGCTACCCTGGAGACGAGGGGCCTCCAGAGTCCCCCTGGCTGTCATGTTGAGATCCATCCTTCCGCGACTCTCCCGAACCCAGCGAGGGAGAAGAGCCTGGAGCAAACCCATCTCTGCAAGGTGTCCCTCAAGAAAGAGTTGAACAGGACCGCGCGATGGGACGGTGATGGGAAATTGAGGGGACATGGGAAACTGGAACCGGCTTTCAATTGAACCGTACCTGTTGAACGAGAGAAGAACATCTCCCCGGAGCCCGTCCTCCTTCCAGGACCACTGAAGGTCACCCTTTAGGAGATCGTCCTGGATCAGACCTTTATCGGTTTTCACGCGGACCACTCCGGTTCCAAGGCTCAGGGCTCCGGAACCCTCGAATCGCCCTCTGGCATACCAGTTGCCTGAGACCCGGCCGGAGAGTTTGCCTTCGATCCCAAATTCCGGAGGCAGCCAGGGTTGAAAGGGAGCGAGATCAATCGATTTCCACGAGGCCTCTATCCTGCCCTGTTCCGGCCGGATCACACGGAACGGTTGGGGGGACGAGACCTTTGCAGTCAACTCTCCTCCGTCCTCGGCAACCAAACTTCCCATACCTTCTAGTCCCGCTCCGTCCCAGCGTAATTTTGCGCCGCCCCCCGAGAATCGCACGGTTCGGGACGCAAAGGTATGGGTGCCCGAAAAAGTAACAACGCCGGTGAATTCCGCGGGGACTCCTTCGGACCACCGCGCCTCAAGCTCGCCTGTTGCTCGACCGGTAACACGCCTCTCCCCGAGAAACGGGTTGAGGCGGACCAGGTTGAGCTGTCTCCATTCGGCCTTGACGAAGCCGCTCAAAGGAGACAAACCGAGGTCCCCATCGAGGGTCAGCGATTCCTGCTCTGAACTGGTGGCAGTAAGAGATCCTAACCTCACCCTTTGAGAAGAGAGGAAAAAGGCGGCAGGCCCGTTCAAGCTCCATGAGCCCGTGACACCGTTTTTCCCGGAGAGGCGCATAATCCTTCCCTGCCAGTTCCCCTTCTCATAGGCTCCCTCCAGCGCTCCGTGGACCTCTCCTTCCGGCCACTTCCCTATGAAGACCACTGCGTGGCGGTCGAGATGACCGGAGGCTTCCAGATAAACCGCGTCTGCACGAACGCTGCCATAGCTCAGCTTCTTGAAGGTTCCTCTGAAGTTCATTGATAAGAATTGGGGATCGTCCACGTGGGCCGCGAGATCGATCGAACCCATCGTGATCCCTCCGAGAGAGATCGCCTTGCCTTGCGCTTCCAGAGACCCAGTGATCGATCGCCCCTGCAAACGGGTCCAGCCCCGACCTCGAAAGCTTCCATGGGTCCCTGGAACCAACTTCGAGAGATCGCTTATGTGGGCGGCAAAATCGACCCGTTCCTGCAATGTTCCCTGGGCGGAGAGTTCAAACCCCTTTCCGCGCAGGTCGAGACGATCGAGACGGAACAATCCCCGCTCCAGCCGGGCACTCACCGCACCCGTCAATTCTCTCCCATGCAGACGGCTCTCCAGCAGGCGACTTTTCAAACTTCCCTCCGGTGCCTCTCTGTCGCGCAACGTCAGGTGGCCATCGAGATCGAGGTTGATCTGACCCTTCCACTCAGGGTCGATCCTCGAAGGGCTGAGGTTTCGACCTTCGATGTGACCCTTCACCGAAAGGGTTTGGCCCCACGAGATCCCGACCCTGCCTTTAACCGTTCCGCCGACCAGGTGGCCTTCAACGATCGACGCGTCCATACCCCGAGAATCTCCATTGAACGAACCTGAAAGATGGCCTGCCTGCCAACCTTCCTTGGCGTTTTCGATCCGGAAGGAACCGTGGTAACGGGTGAAATCGCTCTCCCCCTCAACGTCTGCTCTCAAAGAGACGGGGAACGGCAACCCTTCGAAGGAATCCAGACCGGTCAGGTTGACGCGGCCCCTGAGAAAGGGCCGTTCTTCAGCGAAGAGAATCTCCCCCTCCCCTGTAACCGTTTCTTTGCGGCCGGGTTGAGACAGCACAAGACGGCGAAAAAAGATCTTCTGCTTCTCCGCGCCGACATCGCCTTCACACCGGAATCGCTCCGCGGTTGCCGATTGCGCCACGAGAGAAAAGGGACCTTCCATCGTTTCGGAGTTCTTCCCCGCGGCCATCTGAAGTTTGAGGAACAGAGTGTCCACCCCGGCGGTTTCCCCGGGCAACACCCCTTTGACGTCCAGGCGGAGACGGGGGCGCACGAGATCGGCCTCCACTTCCCCTGCGATTGACCCGGAGGGAGACTTCCATGTGATGTCTTTCAGCGTCAGCAGTCCCCTCCTCCAGTCGATTTGTGCCGACATCTCATCGACCGTGAGCAAAGGGTCCTTTCCACGTTGGAATTCGAACCGCTGAAGATGTACCCTGCGAATCTCGACATGAAGCCAGGTCACGATTCCGCTGACCTGAGGCCAATCGAGAGCAGGTTCCTTCTTGACGGGAGTTCCCCGGTCCTGCAACCGGACACCGTCAAGGCTCAATTCTGTGACGACGACCCTGCCGGACAGGAGATGGAGGGGTTGCCAGCGCAGAAGGATCGTTTGAGCCCTGATTTCGGCATTCGGCCGGGCGACGTGCAGGTCATCGAACTGCACGGTGTCCCAGAGCCGCCCATGAATCCCGCGGGCCTCGATCTTTAAGGAGGACCAACGGGTCAGCCTTCCGAAGAGCCACCGTGTCCCGGACTCCGTCCCCAAAAGCCAGGCCAGGGCCGAGCCGAACAGAGCGATGGCCAGAAAGAGGATCAGTCCGTAAATCCAACTCCGTTTCATAAACCAATACCCACCGCGAAATGGATTCGATAATCTGGATCACGCACGTTAAGTTGACGGGCGAAATCGAATCGCAGGTAACCGAAGGGAGCGTAAAGACGGATTCCAATACCCGCTCCCTGCTGGAGATTCATCTCATTGACATTGTCGAAGGCATTTCCAACATCATAGAAGGCGGCCAGCCCGAACACCTTGCCGATCGCCTTTTCGATCTCGACGCTTCCAACGAGCAGATGCTTGCCGCCCACCACGTTTCCCTGATCGTCCCTCGGTCCCAGAGATTTGTAGTCGTATCCGCGCACGCTGTTGTCGCCGCCCGCAAAGAAACGGACGGATGGGGGCAAGGATTCGAAGCTATCCCCTTGCAGCGTAGTTCCGAATTGCCCGCGCATGGACAGAGAAAAACGGTAGGGCAGCGGGAAAAGCATTTTCCCATATCCGGTGAACTGAAGGAACTCTGTATCGGAACCCAACGCACGATGTGTTCCCCTCAGATCGAGACTGTAATTGAACGCACGTCGGGGCCGAACCAGGTCGTCGTAGTGACGTTCAGAGAAGCGGACCCCCGGCATGACCAGCCAGGATCGGCTGTCCTCTTCTCCGATGGTGTAGGACTCGCCCTGCAGTTGAAGGTAACCCGATCCCAAACGCTCGCGGCCGAACACCGGAGCCCCCAGAAGGTTTCTCGTGTACTCGATGAGACTCGAAATGGTGCGGCTGTCGTAGCTGGGTATATTCTCGTGCTGTCCTTTCAGACTGAGAGACGTCTTGCTCAAGAAATCAGTAGTGGCCGGCCAGGTGTAACCCACGCCGAGCCCCTGGAGGCGGGGAGAAACGTTCAGCTCCGCATTGACCTCGTGACCGCGATAGAGGAAGTTGACATCTTGGTACTTGGAGGAGAAGATGGGACCATAATCGGTCTGATAGCCGCCACCCACGCGGAAACGCTTCGGATCAGAGGGTTTCAGGGTGATCTTTACAGGCACGAAGAAATCCCGGGCCAACGCCTTGTCCGCGTTGATGTAAACTTCTGCGAAGCGGTCAGATCTGGCGAAATTGATACTTGACAGATTCATCTTCTTATAGGAAAATATTCCCCCGCTTTGAAACTCCAGGTGCCTCCGCAAGAAACTCTCCGGGTACTCCGGCGCGCCGCCGAAGGTGATTTCGCCGAAGCGGAACTGAGATCCCGTATCCAGGACCAGAGCGAGGCTTGCCCTGGCCTTGGCCTTGGAAACCCTGATCTCATGAACGGAGAAGGCTGCATCGAGGTAGCCAAGATCGACGCATCGGCCCAGGAAAGCGCCTTTGGCCTCCTCATACTTCGTGTGGAGAAGGGGATCTCCCACCTTCAAAGGGAAACCTGTCACAAACGCATTCAATGCCGGTTCATTTATCCCCGGCCCCTGGATCTTCACGTGCACTTCGGCAATGTGGACCCGTTGCCCGGGATCCACATTTACCTTCATCACATACGTCCCCTCTTCCGTTACCTCCACAGACGTTTCGACCTGGGGAGAGTAATAGCCGAAAGGCTCCATGGCCTGGCGTACCCTCTCCGGAGCCTCCCGTTCAAAACGCTCCAGCCACGGGACTTCAACCTTGTCTTCGCGAACAAGGCCCGTGGGTGGAACGAGAGCCGTCTCAACGTTCTCCAGGACATCCCCTTCCAGCCCCTCGATGACAATCTGCAGTGGCTCTGCAGCCATCAAGGAAGATACCGTGAGAATGCAGAATATAAATCCGAACAAAACCCTCAACATTCGCTGCACCTCTCAAATGAAGCCTCGGCATGGGTCATGCGTATTTAAAGCTTATTATTTCATGGCCTCACCTGTCAACCGAAGACGTTACAGGGAACATTGGATACTCTCACCCGTCTTAACAGGCCCGGGCGGGAGGGTCAGGAAGAAGGGACATGGGGGTGTCGATGAGGAGAGGAAAGGGAAATCTTGGTTTGGATGGCAAATCCCTGTCATCGCCCCGAAACCAGGGGTTACGATAATATTTTTCTGTCCTGCTTAACAACGTTTATTGCCGGAACTGGGTTTCAGGCGTTACCCCCTCGTTCAGGATAACCACTTCTACCCGCCTGTTCTGCTGGCGGCCTGCCGGGGTATCATTGCCGGCCATGGGGTATTTCTTCCCATACCCCATGGGGGTAATCCGTTCTGCAGCAATCCCTTTGGCAACCAGCTGGTCTCTCACCGCGTTAGCCCGCTTCTCGGAAAGAGCCAGGTTATATTCGTCCGAGCCGACACTGTCGGTATGCCCCTCTATCAACAGATTGCGGGCAGGATGCTGTTGAAGAAAATCAGCCAGTTTATCGACGTTTCGAATGGCCACGGACGACAGATCGGCCTTTCCGGAATCAAACAACACGTCGCCCATGGTCAGGACAATCCCCCGCTCGGTCTGCTTCGCCTTCAGGTCGGAGAGTTCTCTTGAAAGCTGATCCATCTCAACCCTAGCCTGTTCAGCCTTTGCTGCTTCGGCCATGGCTAACAATCTGGATTGTTCAGCCTTTTCCGTTTCCGCCACGGCTAACAAGCTGGCCTGCTCCGCCTCCCGGGCCATCGCCTCGGCTTCCTTTCTCGCTCTCTCTGTCTCCCGGGCCATCGCCTCGGCTTCCTTTCTCGCTCTCTCTGTCTCCCGGGCCATCGCCTCGGTTTCCTTTCTCGCCCTATCTGTCTCCTTCGCTCTCTCCGCAGCTTCTCTCTTAGCCCCTTCGGCCAGTGCTGCTTCCGCGCGCGCTATGGCCCTTGCCTGTTCGGCTTCCCTTTTAGCCTTTTCAGCCCTCTCAACTTCCAGCAGGGCCATCAGCCTTGATTTATCGGCCTTCTCTGCCTCCGCAAGAGCGATGATCCTGGCCTCTTCAGCCTCCCTCCTCGACCTTTCAGCCCTAACTGCCTCCGCTGCGGCTGCTTGCCTGGCCTGTTCAGCCTCCCGGGTCCTGGCCTCGGCTTCCTCCCTCGCCAGCCCGATCTGGTGTTCCCGTAACTGCAGTTGAAGCTCGATCGCTTCCCTGCTGAGCGCCTCTCTCTCCCTTTCCGCCCTATTCCCCTCTGCCAGGATCATGGCTATCTGTGATTTTTTTTCCGCCAGGTAGGAGAGGTGTTCCATCATTCTATAGTCCTTCGTTTGTTCCGCTGCCTGAAGGGTCTTCCCGGCATCATCCAGGGCTGCCGGTGCATAGGCTTGCACATCCGGACTGGCCTTGGCCTTCAAATAGAAGGAGCGCGCACGCTCCAGTTTGTCCTTCGCCGCCATTTCCTGCTGGGAGGGACTGCATCCCGCGATCAGGAAAACAAGAGGAAGGAGCAGCACCAACCCTCTTTCCATCCACTTCCATATCCTTCGATCCATGATCTGTTCGCTCCTTAAAGACTCATTGTTTTGACAGGCGCTCAACTTCCTCGCGCAGAACCTGGGTTTTTTTCCACATCTCGTCGACCGCCTTCTTCGCTTTCTCAAGGGTCGCCTTGGCGCGGGCGTAGTCTGCGTCGACAGAGGCTTGTTCAGCAAGGCGGGATGCCCATTCGTAGTCCCTATTCGCCTGAGCCTGCTTTGCCTGAGCCAGTTTCTCCTCCGCGGTCTTCAGTTCGTCGGGCGCACTCACGGAGGCATTGCCGAGTTGGGCATCACTGATGGCCCTGTCACCCTGCGATATCTTCTGCGATGAGGGGATGCTGTGGGTGGCACATCCAGCCGCCACCGTCAGACCAAGGGCAACTGCAACCGGAAAAAGCTGCAGGTGTTTTCTTTTCCACGTCATTGGGTTCTCCTTTCCGTGATCAGGAACATCCCGGTCAATCAAGCTTCGTTTAGGTTGACTATAAGAAAAACGAAGCTGGAAGTCAATCAACCGAACCCCAGACTCGGAACACGAAATGGGTTGTTTTTCGAAGAAAGCATGGTTATTATGTATTTAAAAGGTTTGGGTTTGTACGGTGACGGATTGGATAGAAATAGGATGCGATAAGACAGTTCAGAGGGAAAAAAATGACTGTTATATTAAAAAAAGTGTTCACACTATTCACAGCGTTACTTCTTATTGTCTCCTTTCTTGCGGGTTGCGCGGCAAAGAAGGAGGACATTATAAAATGTTCAAAATGTAATCTCTCTCCGGCAGAGCTCAAAAAACAATACGACGAAAAGCGTAACTAGTTTTTCATACCCTTCTTTGCTGGTGAACTTGGGAGCTGATTTCTGACGCCCCCCCCTTTTCGCCGGGTTTCCGTACTGTCGATCTTTCTTTCACTTTTCTTAATGTTTTCATCGTCTTCTGAAATATCTAACTTTGTTCTTGTGAGGTTTTCACATTTTTCCTCAACAAGTTCAAGCTCTTTCTCCAAAATTTCTTTTGTCGACCTTTCCTGTAAAACTTTAAGTCTATCCTTTAACTGTTGAATATATAATGAATATTTGAAATCGAAACTCAAATCAAACGTCAGTTGTTGACACATCTTTGTGCACTTACCTGTCTTCATTCTTGATGAATTCAGGCAGGTTCTTCTGATTGCCGATCCTCTCCAGGAAGTTCGCAAGTAAAATATAAACGCCGGTCAACTAAAGAAGGTAGTGAATCTCCGTTTCGACCTGGTCTTCAGACGTTTCGAAACCGGCCGCTGTCTGAGCAGCACGTACGTCGCGCCCGCACCGCCGTCACAGGATCTCGCGCTTGCATAGGCGATAACCCATTTTCGCCATGGGCCATGGGTAAGCCACTCCACCACCTTCTTCTTCAGGACAGGTTCTGCAGGGGAAGAAAGGCCACGACCATGGATGATCAGCACGCCTCTCCTCCCTGTCATCACAGCCCATTTTAAGAACTTCTCGAAAACCTCCCGTGCATCCTCTGCAATCAGTCCATGAAGGTCAACATGTGCCTGGATTGAGAAATCCCCCCGATGCAGACGTCTTGCAACCTCAGGGTGAACATTATACCCCGTGCCTTCGATGTATTCGGGCGTGTCAAGAATATTGAAGCCGATTCCCGACCGAATAAGATCCACAAGCCTGGCCAAGGTTTCGGCGTCTTCTCTATTCCGGGAACCCTCCGGCAGGTCCATCTGAAAAACCCTCTCCACGCAATTCTCTCTCGAGATGGGTCTCACGCCCTCCATGGCCTCATTGAACAGCTTTTCCTCACATTCGGGCCCTTTGTGGACCTCTTCATGCACCTCTTCATGCACGGGGTGATTCTCCCGCAGGGAAATCGATTTGGCCTTGAGCAACTCTTTTATTTCTTCGAAAGGAGTATAGGTAAGAGAGGGTTTTCGAGACTTCATGAGAGAGCCTCACGCTGTCTGGAAATTTGAAGCGTATAATTTCATTTTAAACAAAAGCCGAAAAAATATCAAACGGCGGTATTGACTTTTCTCAATAAAATGTTAAATAAAATGCGTATCAGGTTTTATGGTCAACGTTCTCGTTCTTAGGAAAAGAACCTCATGACGGTCAGAAGAGTGCAGATACTATTCTTTTATTTCGGCTTTTTTAGCTTTACCGACAGGTCTGCCCTCTTCTCTCAGGACACGTAACGGACTGGAGGAGGACATGGGCAGCCCTGAACGGCTGCCCATGGACCTTCCTTGTGGGAATCAAGGGCCATGGGTCAACACCCATGGCCTTTTTTTTGCCACAAAAACCATGTTTCCAGAACAGATCGCTGAGATTAAGAAAAGGATTGAGTCGACATTCACCTTTCGACGTTCCGCTATCACATGAAGGAGGTATCAAGATGAAAGGACCACTGGATGGAGTTCGAGTTGTGGAAATCACCATGTTTCAACAGGGACCCGTGGCTGGGATGAGGCTGGGAGACCTCGGCGCCGATGTCATCAAGATTGAGGCAAAGACAGGGGACCCCGGAAGAGGGTTTATGAAAATCATTGGCGCCATGGCCGGGTTAAAAGGCAACAATTATTATTTTGAGCACGGAAACCGCAACAAGAGAAGCGTCGTCTTGGATCTCAAGAGCAAGAAAGGCATGGAGATATTTCTCAAGCTGATCGACACCGCGGATGTGTTTCTTAATAACATGAGCATCGATGCACCGATAAAACTGGGAATCGGCCCCGAGGCATTGCTGGCGCGCAACCCACGACTGATCTATGCTCATGCGTCGGGCTGGGGGCGCAAGGGGAATGACGCAACCGCGCTCTCATTTGATTATACGGGCATCGCCCGCTGCGGGATGATGATGTCCTGCGGAGAGCAGGGGACGCCCCCGGCTCAAATCCTGCCTGGGATCGGCGATGAGATCGGCGGACTGATGTGTGCCTGGGGAGTGACGGCGGCCCTCTACGCCCGGGAGAAAACAGGAAAGGGGCAGGTGGTCGACACCTCCTTGATGGGAAGTCTGGTTGCGATGCTCGGATTCATCATGGCCGCCCCGGCAATCCTCGGCCAGGAATTCCCAAGGGAAATCAGGGCAGCCGCAGGAAATCCTCTGTATAACCATTACCGCTGCAAGGACGACACGTGGATTGCCATTGCGCACCTTGACCCCAATCGACACTGGCCCAACGTCTGTAAAGCCATGGGGATCGAAGAACTTCTGAATGATTCCAGGTTCAACAGCATTGAGGCCAGAGGAAAGAATGCGAAAGAGCTGGTTGCCATCCTGGATGGAAAATTCGCATCGAAAACAAGGGACGAGTGGATGACGCTGCTTCAGCAGGAGGGTTGTATCTTCACCCCTGTCCAGACACCCTTGGAGGTGTCAAACGATCCTCAAGCCTTTGCCAATAACTACTTCATAGACGTGCAACATCCAGCCTGGGGCAAGATCAAAATGACCGGCTTCCCCTGGGATTTCAGCGAAACCCCGGCATCCTGGCGGCGCCAAGCCCCGGACTTTGGACAGCATACCGAAGAAATCTTGTTTGAACTGGGATATGCGAAGGGGGCCATTGCAGACTTAAAACAGGAGGGAGTCATCCAATAGGGTCATCTGGAACCGTTTCCCGCTATCGACGTATGCTCCGGAGGTAAGGGTGCTGAAAAAATCATTTTTCGCTGCCTGCCTGCCGCTGGCAGGGTAGGCAAGCGCAACACATTTTTCGGTTTTTCAGCAGTCTTTTCTCTTAGATTCTCGCGGTCTTCTTCGGGTCCCACCTCAAGACCAGGATAATCGGCAGGATGATGATACCTAAAAGACCGAACCATGCGAACAAATAATTGCCGAAGGTATCGAAAACCCACCCCGCCAAGGTCGGGCCAAACATTCCACCGATCGCTCCGGAACCCATGACGATTCCGAGCAATTTACCAAAAGAGGCACTCCCGAAATATTCCATCAGGATGGCCGCCCTCATGACCATGCCACCACCGGCCCCCGTCGAAAAAAAGAGGAGAAAAGCGAAAATGGCCCATCTTAAATCGACAAAGCAGAAGGCGAGCAACCCCAGACCCAGGAAACAGAACGCCATGGCGAATATATATTTTTTACTAAAAACATCCCCCAGCCATCCCAGTCCGAATCTTCCAATAATACTGAATAAAGGGATACCCGCTGCGACGAAACCAGCGGTCGACCGCGAAATTCCAGAATGGGAGAGGTAAGGCATGACATGAGTCACCACGGCCATGACCGTCATCACCCGTATCCCCTCCACAACCGTCAATTGGAGAAACGCCCTGTTTTTCAACGCCTCCCTCACGGTCATCCCCGCCCTCTCGGATTTGACGGCGCTGTGAACATTCAACTTCTTCTGAAATCTCTCGCCACCTGCAACATCGCATTCCTCTGGTCTCTTCCTGACGACAAACGATAGAGGAATGCCCAGAACCCACACCCCCAATCCCAGGATGACCAATGCGGTCCTCCAATGAAAGGCGTCGATGAGCCAAACGACCAGGGGAACGATCAACCCGCTTGCCCCGAACGCCGAGGACATAATGCCGAAGGCTTTCCCTGAGCCCTTTTGAAACCAGTCGGCCACGGCCGTCATGGTAACCAGCCCCATGCACCCGCTGGCTCCAAAGGCAAGCAAGAGAAATCCACAATAAAACATGATGAGGGACCGGGTTAAACTGAGAAGAAGGAGCCCGAGACCGCTAAGAATGGTCCCAGCCAGGATAAGTTTTCTCGAACCAAAACGGTCGACCAGGAAACCAATGACGGGGGAAAAGATCCCTGCCTCCAGGCCACGCAGGCTTGCCGCAAAGGAGATTTGGGTATAGCTCCATCCGAACTCCCTGACGAAGGGTTCGAAAAACGCGGTAAACCCGTAAACAGTAATTCCACTCACATAGAGACCGATGGGAAAGCAGGCACAAACCACCCACCACCCATAGAAGATTCGTCTAGGCATAAACTCCGTTTTCCCAGGTGATGTTGAACAAACACATCTACGCACTAACCTTTCGGGGGCTTTCTCTTCGGGAAATCCCTTGGGGCTTTGGTTATTCGGACCGTTTTTTGGCGTAATCGTTCAAGCCTCTTGTGCTCTCCGTACTTACCGAATCGCCCACCCTTCCCCATGGTCCCTTCCTTTTCAAACACCGTGGATGGTAAGATCTGACAACGTGGTCCTATTTTAACAGAAAGTTAGAATCTGTAAAGCCCCGAGTGATGGCAAGAAACAAATTTGATTTTTCCCACGAACATTTGCTAAACTCATACCTATACGTCATCTCAACATTCCTCACCTCCCGGTTCAGCAGAAGAATTGTTTTTCTACCCTGCCTGCCGGCCAGCAGGGAGGATGAAAAGGAGGTATCTATGGGCGTTTACAAACAGGTGTACGACTTTGCCGCAAAAGCAGGATCACTGGAGGGGTATGTTTACCCCGGGGGGAAGCCTGACCTTAAGTATCTGCCCCAGTGGTCTGACAACCTAATCAACCTGTACCGCAGTCTGCCACCTGAGGCGAGGGAGGAGATTCAGGGTGCGTGCGATGAGACGCTCGGCCGCACCATCCGATCTCTTCTCCCCTTGTTGGGCGAAGACCACGAGGTGATCAAAAAACTGAGAAGTCTCGTCAAAGGAAAATTGCCTTCCTCTCCTGATGATTT
>Ga0154686_1137_pt1 | contig 16730 bp, 14 predicted proteins | sample Rifle2008BG13ft_FD_116115 | JGI IMG/M metagenome (GOLD analysis project Ga0154686, IMG submission 116115) | Deltaproteobacteria bacterium RBG_13_53_10 | reverse complement strand
CAACTTCCCAGGGGGATGTTGATCGAGAAGCTATTCTGAAACAGGTGTTGACGGTGGAAACAATTCAAAATCTCTTGTACGGATTTTCAGTATGCCTTCAGCCGGTCAACCTTCTGCACTGCCTGATCGGGGTCGTCATGGGAACCGTCGTTGGCATTCTACCCGGACTCGGTCCCGTGGCCTCGATCTCACTTCTTCTTCCAATCACCTTCAAGGTCTCTTCTCCGACTTCCGCCATCATCATGATGGCGGGAATCTATTATGGGGCCAAGTACGGCGGATCGACGACGTCGATCCTGCTCAATATACCCGGGGAAGCCGACTCCGTGGTCACGTGCTTGGACGGATATCAGATGGCCAGGCAGGGGAGAGCGGGACCCGCCCTCGGGATCTCTGCCTTCGGATCTTTTATTGGCGGAACCTTGGGAGTCCTTGGCTTGATGTTAATGGCGCCACCCCTTGCCGAGTTTGCACTTAAGTTCGGTCCACCGGAGTACGCCAGCCTGATGTTTCTTGGTCTCACCATTCTCAGCTACGTTGCCAGCGGTTCGATACTGAAGGCTTTTATGATGGCAGGGTTAGGCTTGATTCTGGGATCCGCCGGAATGGACATCGTGACCGGTGACTACCGGTTTACCTATGGATTGATGGCCCTCGAGGACGGGGTGGGATTGGTCCCGGTCGCGATGGGGTTCTTTGGGGTTGCCGAAGTTCTATGGAATATTGAGTATCTGACCGCTCGGAGTGAGGTCTTCGAAACAAAGATCAAGGGGTTGCTACCGAGCCGTCAGGATTGGAGAGATTCGATCGGACCGATCGGTCGCGGATCCATCATCGGGTTCTTCCTCGGTATTCTCCCCGGGGGCGGTCCTTTAGTCGCTTCGTTCATGTCCTATGGGGTCGAGAAAAAATTGTCCAGAAATCCAGAACGGTTCGGCAAAGGAGAGATCGCCGGAGTCGCCGCTCCTGAATCTGCCAACAATGCGGGGGCAACGACGTGCTTCATTCCCATGCTTGCGATGGGAGTTCCTCCGACGGCAGGGATGGCCCTGATCCTCGGAGCACTGATGATTTACGGGCTGGAACCAGGCCCCTTCTTGATCAAGAAGGCGCCTGATCTGTTCTGGGGGACCGTGGCCAGTATGTACATGGGAAACCTGCTCCTCCTTGTGCTAAACCTTCCCTTGATTCCCCTGTGGGTGAGGATGCTCAAGATCCCTTATCCATTTCTCTTCCCGATGATCCTTTTGTTCTGCCTGATTGGATCGTATAGCCTCAATAACAATTTTTCTGATGTTGTCATTATGACCATTTTTGGCATCCTGGGGTACTTGATGAAGAAAATGGATTATGAAGGTGCTCCGATGGTCCTTGCCCTGGTGATTGGGCCTATGTTTGAAAACGCGCTGCGTCAATCGCTGATCATGTCCCATGGGAGTTTCTTGATCTTCTTGAAACGCCCCATCTCCATCGGTTTTTTGATCCTTGCCGCTCTCCTGCTCCTTTCTCCACTGATCTTTCGGCGGAGGGTCGTTACAGGATTTGACGAGTGACGCAAGAAAGGAGGAGAGATTGCAGAAAAAGAGGGTGAGCTTTCGCGTTAACATTTGCTCGGTACGCATCTACTTTTAAAAGAGGAGGGAAAGATATGAAACTTTTGAGGAGAAACGTCATCACCATGTTGGTTCTTTTAGGGATCATTACACTTCCTGCTCTGATCGGATCTGCTCTGAGCGCTTCTGTCGACTTTCCGACAAGACCCGTTATCATCTTTACGGGAATGGCTCCCGGAGCTGCTGCAGGGATTATTGCCCAGATCTTTTCGGACGGCATGGAGAACTATGTTCCGAAACAGCAACCCTTTGTGGTCAACTACAAGGTTGGGGCCTCGGGGATGATGGCCGTGGACTATTTCTTTAAGCAGCCTGCGGATGGCTATAGCTTGATATGGATCAACCCGATGCAAGTGGCTCGGCTGGCGACCCACGGCCGTCAATACGCATTCACAAAAGACGACCTGAGCTATATCGGAACCCTTGGCTCGGCCCCTTATGCGTTGGCTGTCCAGAAAGACAGTCCTTTTAAGAACTTTGAGGATTTTGTCGACTATGCCAGGAAGCACCCTGAAGAACTGTCCTATGGCCATCCCGGTGTTGCCGGGGACACCCACTTATATATGGAGTGGTTGTTGTCCATGATCGGGATCAAACTCACGGCTGTTCCTTTTACGGGGGGGGCGCCGGCGGTGACGGCTCTGCTGGGAGGACATACAACGTGCTACATGGGGTCGACCGTTACCCTCGGCACCCATATAAAGCCAGAGGGGAGATTGAGAACTCTCGTTTTTCTCACGGCGAAACGCGTTCCGGAATTCCCCGATGTCCCCACCTGTGTGGAAAAGGGCTACGATGTGGGCGACCTGGGAACGTTCCAACTTGTGGCTGCAAAAAAAGGGACACCCAAACCGATCATGGATATCCTCATCGAAGGATATAAGAAGACTGCCGCCGACCCCGAGGTGAAAAAGAAGTTGACAGGCGCAGGGTTTCTGGCAATGGATCTGGGACCTGAGGAGACGGAAAAAAAGGTTAGCCGGGAGTTCAAAACCCTGAATGACGTTTTTAAGAAACTCGGTTTAGGGGCAAAATGATTTTTCTTTGGAAGCCATCCTCTTTCCTGGAACATTTGGAACACAGGCGTGGCTCAGCCCTCCGGCAGCGATCCCATTTGGAAAATGGGATCGCTGCCGCGAGATTCTCGAGAAAGGGGGAGTCAAAATGTTTGCTCGACGGCACAGCAGAGTGAAAGGATGGGTCCTGTTCTGGGGAGTTGTGATTTTGATCTCTTCCGCAGCCATGCCTGGCTTGGCCGCAGATTATCCTGACAAGCCCATTACGATTTACTTGGGATTTCCACCGGGAGGAGCTGGTGGAATCAGCGCGCAGATCTTTGCGGACTGTGCGAAAAAATATCTTCCTCGGCCTCAACCGATTATGCTCAATTATAAACCTGGGGCGGCCCATGCGCTTGCAGCCGATTATGTCCTCAAGCAGCCTGCGGACGGGTACAGCCTCTATTGGCTTCTTCCGGACCTGATGGTGAAACTCGCGAAGGATGCAAAATCCCTATCTTTCACCCGAGAGGACTTCGTTCCCATCGGCATCCTTGGTGAATCTCCGTGTGCAATTACGGTCCGGAAAGACAGTCCTTACAGGTCGCTGCAGGACTTTGTGGAGGATGCCAAAAAAAATCCGGGAAAAATTGCTTACGCCTCATCGGGAATCGGGTCATTCACGCATATGGTGGCCGAGGTTTTTCAGATGCGAGCCGGGCTCACGCTGAATCAGATCCCTTTCGCGGGCGCCGCTCAAGTTACGACCGCCGTCTTAGGCGGACACGTCTCCAGTTGGATCGGAGGCTCGATTGCAGCAAACGGGGCCCACATCAGGCCCGGGGGTGGCCTGAGGGTGTTGACGGTTTTCGCAAAGGAGCGCTGGCCGGAATTTCCGGATATCCCTACCTGCACGGAGTCCGGGTACAATATTGAAAACAGCGTGTGGTACGCATTGGCCGTCCCCAAAGCAACTCCACCGTCCGTCATCGATATTCTTCAGAAGGTTTTTAAGAAGACTGCGGATGATCCACAGGTGAAGGAAACTCTCATTCAGACGGCCTACAAACCTTTGAACCTCAGTATGGAGGAGTCAGAAAAGAAGGTCAAAGAGGATTTTGAAGTGGCCCGAGAGATTTTCAAGAAACTCGGTTTGGCTCAGTGAAAAGAGGTGCTGTAGGTTTACCGCGTGATGGGTCAAAGCATCTTGGAGATAACGTAAGGCATCGTTTATCTTCCTCTTAGTAAGGTTCAATCGTCGAGAAAGGAGGTTATTCAAAATTTTGGCTGTTGTAATTTCCAACCATGTGTACCGAAATAAGGATTATCGTTCCATAAATTGGGACGTAAAAATCCGATCATCTCTGTGAGACTTTTTGATGAAAGGAGTGTTTCGATGGGGATTCAGTATCCGGGCGGCTATATGGGGAGAATTCTCAAAGTGGACCTGACGCACAGACAGATCAGCGAAGAGGATTGGGAAGACCAGGCTCTCCGAAAATACATCGGCGGAGTCGGCCTGGGGACAAAGCTTCTATACGAGAAAGTTTCTCCAGACGTGGAATGGAATAGCCCGGCGAATCGTATGATCTGGGCAAGCGGACCCTTTGGAGGGACGAGGCTCTCCGGGTCAGGGACCCTCTGTGTGGTTACTAAGGGTCCTATGACCAATCAAGCGGCCTCGAGCCAGGCGAACGGGTTTTTCGGCGCCTATTTAAAATTTTCAGGATTTGACGCCGTCGTGATGGATGGCGCCCTGGAGAAGTGGGGTTATCTGCTAATCAAGGACGGTAAAGCCGAACTCCGGGATGCGAGCCATCTCCTTGGGAAGGATACGTGGGAGATCGAGGACATGATCCGTTCGGAACTGGGAGAGAAAAGGCTGAGTGTTTATGGAATAGGTCCGGCCGGTGAGAATCTGGTCAGGTTTGCCTGCATCGTGGGCGACAAGGGGCATGTGGTGGCTCACAATGGAGTAGGGGCGGTGATGGGCTCGAAGAGACTGAAGGCCATCGCCGTTGTCCGGGGGAACCAAACCGTTCTGATCAAAGATCCTGAGAAACTCGGCTCCGTCGGCAAAGATCTGTTCCGAATCTCAAAAGAGCGCACCGTCCTTGGCCGGCTTCCCATCGGAGGAACCTCTGCAAATTTTGAGGAAGCATACCTTAAAGGCGGAATTCCTGTAAAAAATTATACCACCAACCTATTTCCAGAATACCCCCAATTTATTGGCATGGCCATTCGAGCCCGTTTCGAGGTCAGACCCAAGCCATGTTGGGCCTGCGGCATGAACCACTGCGAGTACATCAAAGTGACCGATGGGCCTTATGCAGGATACGAGGGTGAGGAGCCAGAATATGAGCAGCTTGCCGCCTTCGGGCCTATCATTGGCCAGACCGATGTGGGGGCGGCTGTCATGCTTTCGAATCTGGGAGATCGTCTCGGCCTGGACGCGAATGAATCCGGCTGGGTCATCGCCTGGCTCATGGAATGCTTCGAAAAAGGTCTGTTGACCAGGGACCAGACAGACGGGTTGGAAATGAAATGGGGTAACGTGGAGGCCACGGAGGCGATGCTCCGAAAGATTGCAAATCGGCAAGGGGTAGGTAATCTGCTGGCCGAGGGCGTCAAGCGGGCGGCCGAGGAGATCGGGGACGAAGTCGTGAATTGCGCTATTTATACAAAGAAAGGTGCTGCCCCTCGAAGCCACGACCACCGAAGTTATTGGCATGAGATGTTTGATACATGCGTTTCAAATACAGGCACCATCGAATGCTGGGGAGGACGTCCCCAGCCTCAGCAATTAGGTCTGCCGCCGGTTAAGGATTCCCAGAATCCATGGGAAGTTTCTACCCTCATGGCCTGGTTGAACGGGAGAAGACAGTTCGAGGACTGCCTGGGGGTTTGCCGGTTTTGCGCGGAAGATTTTCGCCTGACCCTCGAAGCGCTTAACGCTGTGACGGGCTGGGATATTGAGAAGTCTGAAGCTGTGGAGGTTGGCCGGCGGATCTTGAACCAATTGCGGGTCTTCAATTTCAGGCATGGCCTGACCCGTGACATGGAGGCTCCGTCAGACCGGTATGGATCAGCTCCTGTCGATGGTCCCCTTAAAGGAATATCGATCATGCCCCACTGGGATTTCATGCGGAGCAACTACTACCAGTTGATGGGATGGGATCCGGCGTCTGGAAAACCCTTGCCTGAGACACTTCGGAAGTTGGGGCTTGGACAACTCATTGGCGATTTTTAGGAGCATGATTTGACGGTCGATGAAAAGCGCTGAACCCGTATTGGCACACGTTGAGGAGAAAGGATGGGACGTTCATGTATGAAGGCATAACGGAGAAGCTGGTTGACTTCTCGCGCAGCGTCCGATTCGATGACCTGCCGACGGAGGTTGTTCAGAAGGCGAAATGGATCTTTCTTGACTCTGTCGGGTGTGCACTAGGCGGCTACGTCACGGACAGGGCACGGCTTGCGCTTGCTTTTGTTACAGAATCGGGCGGCCGGCTTCAATCCGGTATCATCGGCGGCCAACACACGTCTCATGCACTTGCAGCGTTTGCGAACGGGGAGCTGATTACCGCTCTGGACTACGACTGTCTGGGACCTCTCAAAGGACAACACGTAACCCCTTATGTAACCCCTCCCTGCTTGGCCATGGCCGAGAGGGTGCATGCTTCTGGGAAAGATCTCCTCGTAGCACTGGCTTTGGCTCATGAAATAGGAGGAAGGTTTCTCGCCTCGCTGGTTGCCCACCGTGTGCCCACAGAGAAACCGCCCTACCATGAATACTACCCAAGATTTTCTCACGCTTACACGATCTTCGGTGCCGTGGCGGGTGCCTGTAAGCTTCTGGGTCTTGGTCGTCTGGAGACGTTGAATGCCTTTGGAATCGCGGGGGCCAGCGTTCCAGTACCGGCAGGTGTCAAGTGGGAGTTCATCAATGGTCCCGCGATCATGGTAAAGTTCAACGCCTGGGCAGGTTGGGTTAGCCAGTTGGCCACTGTGGCGACTCTTTTGGCGGAGAAAGGTTTTACCGGAGACACCACGATCCTCGACGGGGATTTCGGCTTCTGGAAGATCGTGGGCTCTCCCTTTTTCAAGACGGATCTTCTTTTCGGAGGTCTGGGAGAGGTCTGGTATAAAGATGTGGAGTTTAAGCTGTATCCTGTCTGCGGGTTGAACCGCGCTGGTATCGAAGGGATCAGGAGTATCATGGCAGAGCATGGAATTAAACCGGAGGAGATCGAGGAGATTGTTGTCAAAGCGGATCCGTTCATTGTGACCCCAAACCGGATGATGACCGAGGTGGAGAGCTTTGCCGATATGCAGTATTCTAACGTGAATATCTTTGCCGTGGCCGCCTTTTACGGAGATCGTCCAAGCCCAGCCTGGCAAATGCCTCTCATCTACCATGATCCCCAAGTGAAGGTCCTTGCCCGTAAGGTAAGGATTGAAAAATATCCCGGATCTGACGAGCTCATCGCAGACGCGCTAAAGAAGGAGAAGCCCCTGGCCATGAATACGCTCGTGGAATTATCGGCAAGGGGAGGGAAATTCATGCTGGAGGTGAAAACACCTAAAGGTCGGCCATCGAATCCGTTGACAGAGGCAGAGTTGATCGAAAAATTCAAGATGAATGCCTCTTTCTCAATGCTTCCGAGCATGCGGATTCCCGAGATCATTACGACGATTCTCGGACTGGAAGAGCTGGATGACATTGGCCGATTGACGAGGTTACTGACGGTCGATTAGCGAGTCCAGGCTTTCAGATTCCGGACGAGATCGGATGAGTATAGAAATACTACTCGAAAAGAGAGGGACTATTCGAAAGGAGGTTTAGGAAATGGATTTAGGTCTGTCAGGGAAAGTGGCAATTGTTACAGGCGGTGGGGGAGGCTGCGGAAGAGCCTATTCTTTAGCTTTTGCGGCAGAGGGAGCCCGGGTGGCCGTGGCCGATATCAATGGCGAGGCCGCCCAGCGGACGGCGGAAGAGATCCGGAAGAAAGACGGGAAGGCTCTCTCTTTTAAAGTGGACGTGACGAAATGGGGAGACGTCACCCAGATGGTTGACAAGACGCTTCAGGAGTTTGGACAGATCGATATTCTAGTGAATAATGCCGGCATTCGGGGGATGTCCAAACTGGAGGATACGCCTGAGGAGCTTTGGGACCGTGATATGAACGTCAATCTGAAGGGACCCTTCTACTGTATCAAAGCCGTGACCCGCCACATGAAGGAGCGTCGTTACGGAAGGATCGTCAACCAATCCTCTCTCTCGGCCTTCAATGGACATCGTGCGGGCGGACACGCTTACTCGGCCGCCAAGGCGGGCCTGCTGGGTTTCACCCGGTCCATCGCTCAGGAGCTGGGGCCCTACAATATCACGGTGAATGCCATCGCCCCGGGGATGATCAATACAGCATTCATCAGCGACATGCCACCCGAGAGGCTATCGGTTGTGGAAAACCAGACGCCGATGCGCCGCATCGGTGTTCCGGAAGACTTTGTAGGCATTGTTCTTCTTCTGGCCTCTGACTGCTCCAGCTATATCACGGCCCAGACCATCGTGGTGGACGGTGGACTCCGTCCGACGTAACGCGTTTTCCCTCCGGTGAGTTGATGAAGCGATGGAAAGAGGGAGTTGGATTCAAGATGTGCGTATTTTTCAAATTAAAATTAAACGAAGGAGGGCAACGATGAGAAAGAACCCACTGAGAGAGCTGTTGAATGAGGGGAAAGCGACCTTAAGCACACGGATGGTGACGCTGACGCCTTCGATTGTGGAGGTGATCGGGCTCTCCGGCCTGTTTGACTTTATCGAGTATCTTGGTGAGTATGGCGCTTGGACGCTCCCCGACCTTGAAAACTTTGCTCGGGCCGTGGACCAATTTCCGCACATGACTTCCATGATGAAAGTTGAAAGAGAACCCCGGATGTTCATCACCCAGAGGGCGCTGGGGGCGGGAATCCAGAACATCAATTTTGCAGACTGTGATTCGGCAGAGGAGGCCAAGCAATGCATTCGCTACGTTCTGCCGATGACACCCGTGGACGGTGGGCTTCAGGGGTGCGGGATGCGACGGAATGTAGGTTATGTTCTCGAAAGCGGCAGCGAAGCTTGGGTCAAAGCAATGAGAGATGTCATCATTGAGGTCATGATCGAGTCGGCAGAGGCCGTGGAGCGTATGGATGAGATCCTGTCGGTTAAAGGAATTGACATGCTCCATTTTGGCCCTTGTGACTATGCACTCACGGTGGGCAAGATCGGACAGAAGGGGAGCCCTGAAATGAAGAGGAAACAGCGGGAAGTTTTCGAGTTCGCCATCAAGAAAGGGATACGCCCCCGGGTGGTCATTAACGGTTATGAGGAAGCCAAGGAATATTTTGACATGGGTGTCCGGGACTTCTGTGTCGGTTCAGACCTGGGGACACTCTACCGTTGGTGCAAATCGACAGGAGACAAGATGATGGAGCTCTTTGCCAAAGGATAATGACAACAAAAACCCATGGGGACTGCATCGCGCCCGTTTGCGCGCAAAGGCCAGGATTCCACTTGGGGGAGGTAATCGTCGAGAAAGGAGGTTATTCAAAATGTTTGCTAAACGTAACGGCGTTGGAGCATTGATTTTCTTCGGAATGGTTGTCTTATTTTTCCTTCTTGGTTTCTCCACGGGAGCGGCCCAGGATTATCCCAGCAAGCCGATTAATATCGTTTTGGGATCCACACCCGGGGCTGCCGGAGGGATTAGCGCCCAAATCTTTGCGGAGGGTGCAAAAAAATATCTTCCCAAATCTCAGCCGATCTTACTTAACTATAAGCCTGGTGCTGCGGGCGCAGTAGCAGCCGATTATGTCTCGAAGCAACCGGCCGACGGATATAATCTGTTGTGGGTTGTTCAAGACCTGCTCGTAAAATTGGCCAAAGATGCCCACATGCTTAGCTTTGCAAAAGAGGATTTCATCCCCATCGGGATCATTGGCGCCTCACCTCCGATTCTGACCATCAATAGAGAAAAGAGTCCTTTTGAGAAGTTTGAGGATTTCGTCGACTACGCGAAGAAAAACCCAGGGAAACTCACCTGTGGCGTTGTAGGCATAGGGTCTGGAACCCATCTAACGGGCGAGCTCTTACAGACCCGTTCTGGAATCAAGTTAAATTTCATCCCCTATCCTGGTGGAGCGCCGATTGTGGCGGCCCTGCTCGGAGGCCACGTCGACTGCTGCGTATTAACATATGGAAGCCAGCAGGCCCATCTCGGGCCAGGTGGAGGGTTGCGGCCACTGCTGGTGTTATCCCCTCAGCGTTTTCACGAACTGACTGATGTCCCCACCGCCCTGGAAAAAGGATATGACATGGATCGCAACAATTGGTACGCCTTGGCCGCTCCCAAGGGAACTCCTAAACTCGTTCTAGATACACTCGTAAAGGTTTTTAAGCAAACGGCGGACGATCCCGACGTGAAGTCGATGCTAACAAAAGCAGGCTATGTGCCTCTGAATCTGGGACCTGAAGATACAGGGAAAAAATTCAACTTCGAGTACGACTTTGCCAGAGAAATTTTTAAGAAACTCGGTATGATTCAATAGGGGGGAGTATTTCTTCGATGAGGATCAAAACCGAAAAATCCAGGGTCAAGTGCCCTGGGGGACGGCCGGCGTTGAAATGGTCTCCGGCGTAAAATCTGAAAAGAGAAGGGGAAATGACGAATTACACAAAGGAGCTGGCGAGGTTCTGTTCAAGCCTGGATTATAAAGCGATTCCCGGTCAGGTCGTGGAAAAGACCAAATGGGTCATTCTGGACGGCCTGGGGAGCATCTTGGGTGGAACGAGATTCGATGTCGGGATGGCGATTGCCAAATATGTCCAGGCATTACAGGACAGGGCGGAAGCAACCGTTCTCGGGTTTGGTTTCAAGTCGTCCACCCGAAACGCTGCCTTTGTCAACGGTTCTCTTTCAGAGATCCTGGAGATGCAGGATGGATACACGAAGGGTGGCATCCATCCCTCGGACGGTACGATTGCAGCCGCCCTGGCCGTTGCGGAATGCCAGAAGAGTAGTGGTAAGGATCTCATCACAGCCGTGATCGCAGGGTATGAGGCCGCGAATCGAATCTCCGAGACCATCCATCCCACCCACTTTGCCAGAGGATTTCTGCCTACAGGAACGGTTGGGACTATGGGAGCGGCAGTTGCGGTTGCGAGGCTGCTCAAACTGAAAGAAGACCCGATGTCCAATGCCTTAGGGATTGCCGGCTTTATGGCTCCTGTCGTCAATTGGGACAGCCACTTCGGGATGCACAGCATTAAACAGGTGCAGGGCGGGCTTCCCGCCAAAATAGGTATTGAGGCTGCCCTGCTTGCGAAGCAGGGTTTGACGGGGGCACCTCTGGAGGGGGATCCAAAGGTTCAAAAAGGGTTTTGTAGGATTCTGAGCGACGCACCCCCCAAGTTCGAAAAGATGGTTGAAGGGTTGGGAGAGCATTACACGATCGAAGAGGTGTACTTCAAGCCTTATGCGTCGTGCCGGATGAACCACGGACCGATTCAACTTGCCCTAGAATTGAAGAATAATCATAAACTGAACGTAGAGGACATCGAGGATATCCTTGTCAGGACCTATGATTTCCCTGTCGAGAGGACAGGTTCGATCAAAACGGATACGAACAGCCCATTTGTTGTTTGTCAGTTTAGTATGTCCTATGCTGTCGCAGGGGCATTGCTGGATGGGGAGGCGGGTTTGAGGCAGTTAACTCCAAAGAGGATTAGAGACACAAAGATCCACCAGCTCGGTTCGAAACTGAGGGCTGTGGTGGATCCGGAGTTACAGAAGCTGTATCCGGCTAATCGACCTTATATTATGGAGATCACCTTGAAAAGCGGAGAGAAGGTTACCGGCCGTGTGGATTACCCAAAGGGAGATCATCGGAATCCGATGATAGAAGACGAACTGAAGGCAAAGTTTTTGAGCCTGGCAGAAACGGTTCTTGGAAGGACAAAGGCGATGAAGGCGATGGAAAGGATTTTGGACATAGAGCATCTCGACTCTGTGGTGAAACTGATCCCTTATTTGAAATGAAGCGTTGCGAAACGTCATTTTCAACCAATGTAGGGAGTTGCAGAAGGGATTGGGTCATCAATAAAAACTCTCTATTCCTGCTTGGTGAGGAAAAGAAATGCTGGGAAAAGGAGGAAACCAAAGATGTTTACTCAAGGATCCAAACTAGGCAGTAAAGCAAAAAGGTTGGTGCTTTTCATTCTGACTGCCCTGTCAGCCTGGGTTTTACCCTCGGTGGGACCGGCGCAAGACTACCCAAACAAGCCGATTACCATCCATGTTGGATTTCCCCCAGGAGCACTAAGCGGGCTGGTTGTGCAGACCTATGCGGAGGGTCTGAAGAAATATCTTCCGAAGCCTCAAGCCGTTTTGGTGAACTATAAACCCGGAGCTTCGGGGGCTATTGCAGCAGATTATGTGTTGAAGCAGCCTGCGGACGGATACAACCTCTTTTCGTTTCCTGTGGATTTGTGTGTCAAAATGGCCAAGGATGGCCCCACCCTCCATTTCAAGTTAGAGGATTTTGTCCACCTTGGAACCTCCGGGACATCTCCGACGTGTATATTGGTGAATAAAGATGGACCTTATAAGACCTTCGAGGACTTTATCGCCGCCGCAAAGAAGGATCCTGGAAAGGTTTCTTACGGCACTCCCGGGATCGGTTCCCTCATTCATCTCGTCGGTGAAATTTTCCAACTTCGATCCGGCGTTAAATTGAACCACATCCCTTTTGCAGGCGGGGGCCCGGCGATCACCGCCGTGCTTGGAGGGCATGTAGACAGCTACTTGGGATCCATCGCGGCCGCAGGATCTCATGTCCAGCCGGGGGGTGGGTTAAAGATTTTAGCTGTTTTTGCGCGCGAGCGTTCTCGGGATTTTCCCGATGTTCCAACCTCCCTCGAAAAGGGCTACGACGTGGATCAAATCACCTGGCATGGATTGACTGCTCCCAAGGGAACTCCACCGTCCGTGATCGATATCCTTCGGAAATCGTTTCAGAAAGCGTCGGAGGATCCTATGGTGATAGAGGCCCTGATCAAAGTTGGGTACATGCCCGCCAAATGGACAGCTGAAGAAGTTGAACGAAGAGCAAAGCAGGAATACGAACTGGCCAGAGAGGTCTTCAAAAAGGTAGGTCTGATCCAATAGACAAATTGTTGCCAGGCGGCGAACGAACAAGTCTGTAAACCTACCACCGACCTTGTCGGTGGCTTTCAGTGGAAGATCATTTTCTTCATAATCTCGCCAACTATGTTGGCTCGATAGATGTGTGGGGCCTTCGCCCCCACGCCCCACCCCTGACTACGTCAGGGGATTAGCTGAGATTTAAACCCTCAATATGGAAGAGAGAAAAGTATCCGTTTCTGCTGAGGGTTCGTATTGGGATAGGAAAATAAGTGAAGCAGATGACGATTGGAGTGGATTAAACATGAGGCAAGAGAAAATTGTCCTATTCTTTTGGTTGTTCTTATGCCTCTATTTCGGCATCGAAGCGTGGCGGCTTGGACTGGGAGTGGTCAGAATGCCGGGATCAGGATTTCTCCCCTTCTGGGTTTCCGTCATCGTCGTCGTCTTGACACTCGTCCAGCTTTTCAGGACGAAAATTGTCCGAGATGTTCAACCCTTTTTTCACGGAAAGAGGATTCGGAATACCGTGTACGCCTTAGGCTTGCTCTTCGGTTATGCCGTCTTATTTGAAAAAATAGGTTTCTTTCTTTGCACGTTTCTCTTTACAGGAACGTGTCTCAAAGTCATTGGAGGGAAACGATGGCTTCTGGCTATCGGGGTCAGTCTATTCGTGGCTGTGGTTTTCTACGTGCTTTTTGTGGTTTGGTTACAAAGCCAATTTCCAATGGGTAGATGGGTGGAGCCCATTCTTGCATGGGCCGGAGGTCTATTGTGGAGATAATCAATAATCTAGCCTATGGCTTTTCGATTTCACTCCTACCGATCAATCTCTTGCACTGTTTTGTGGGGGTTTTGATAGGGACGCTCGTGGGGGTTCTTCCTGGGCTCGGCCCCGTTGCCGCAATTTCGATACTCCTTCCGATGACCTTCCACGTCTCTTCACCCACTTCTGCCTTAATTATGCTCGCGGGCATCTACTACGGAGCCCAGTATGGAGGATCGACAACGTCTATCCTCATCAATATTCCTGGGGAGGCAACTTCCGTCGTCACGTGCCTGGACGGATATCAGATGGCGCGTCAGGGAAGGGCAGGAGCAGCCCTGGGGATTGCTGCCTTCGGGTCCTTTATTGGCGGGACATTGGCAATCATCGGCCTCATGCTCGTAGCCCCACCTCTTGCACGGTTCGCCCTCAGGTTCGGTCCCCCCGAGTATTGTGCCCTCATGTTTCTCGCTTTCACTGTCCTGAGTTATATTGCGAGCGGTTCGATGGTTAATGCACTAATGATGGCCGGGCTCGGGTTATTGCTGGGCTCCGTTGGTATGGACTTCATGACCGGAAATTACCGTTTCAGCTATGGTATTCTGGCTCTGGAGGACGGCCTGGGTCTGGTACCGGTCTGTATGGGGCTTTTTGGGATCTCTGAGGTGTTACTGAATGTCGAAGAGACGGCGACTCGCCAAGTTTTCGAGGGCAAGATCAAGAACATCTACCCGAATCTGCAAGATTGGAAAGACTCCATCAAACCGATTGGGCGGGGTACGTTGATAGGCTTCTTTCTAGGAATTCTTCCGGGTGCGGGACCTCTTCTTGCCTCTTTCATGTCGTACATCGTGGAGAAAAAGCTCTCTAAGCATCCGGAACGATTCGGCAAAGGGGCGATTGAAGGGGTTGCAGGCCCTGAAACGGCCAATAATGCAGGAGCGACAGCGGCCTTTGTTCCCATGCTCACCCTCGCTATTCCCGCAACGGCCACCATGGCCATTTTGCTCGGCACTTTGATGATGTATGGCGTCCAACCCGGTCCGATGTTGATGAAGAAAGCTCCGGAGATCTTCTGGGGGGTAGTGACCAGTATGTATACTGGAAACGTGATGCTTTTTCTCCTCAACCTTCCCCTCATCGCTATATGGGTGAAGGTGCTTAAGGTCCCTTATCCCATCCTCTTTCCCTTGATCCTTCTCTTCTGTCTGACTGGGGCTTATAGCATCAACAACAGTATCACGGACGTCATCATCATGAATATCTTCGGCATTGTGGGATATATCATGAAGAAAGTTGGATTTGAGGGAGGTCCCTTCATCCTCGCTTTTATCCTGGGACCGATGTTCGAAACCACGTTGCGGCAGTCGCTCATGATGTCGCGGGGAGATTTCTCGATCTTCCTGACGCGACCCATTTCTCTGATCCTCTTGATCGTGGCATTCCTCGTCTTGATTTCTCCCCTATTGCTGAGGAAGAGGCTGGAGTTGGGTACTGACGCGACTTGATGAGAGTCATACCGTGTTGAAGGGCGAAATAAAGGCGAACAAAGGAGGACCTGTGGAACCCGATCGTTATCGAATCGTCGACCTGAGCCTTCCCATCAAGAATGGGGGTGGGTTCAGAAAGCCGGCCCGGATCACGTATCTCGACCATCGCACAAGAGCCAACCTGCTGGGCGAACAGCAGGGGATCGATGTCGAGTTGATTGGTGGCAAGGATACGGCCACTGAAGAGTTCAGCTTCCTAAACTGCCACATCGGAACACACCTGGATGCTCCTTGGCATCCTGTCGATGTCTCTGATGGGAAACGGGCAATCACGATCGACGAGGTTCCCCTGGAGTGGTGTTTCGGCAACGGGGTGTGGCTGGACCTGAGCTGGAAGCAACCCGCGGAGGAAATCTATGCCAGGGACGTCCAGCAGGCACTGGATCGGATCGGATACAGACTCAAACCGATGGACATCGTTCTCGTCAAGACAGGGGCATCAGCCTATTATGGACAGCCCGGTTGTCAGTCCAAACACGCGGGCATGACTCGGGAGGCGACGCTCTGGCTCTCAGACCAAGGGATCAAAGTGGTTGGCATCGATGCCTCGGCTTGGGACCGGCCTCTGGAGGTGCAGATTGGCGATCTCAAGAAAGGCCTGGGAGAACAGTACTCTCAGGCCCATCGGGCCGCAGGAGAGAGGGGCATGTGCATCCTGGAGTGGATCACTAATCTCGATCTTCTCCCCCACTTTGGCTTTACGGTCTATGCTTTCCCGGTCAAGGTGGAAAGGGGGAGCGGCGGCTGGGTTCGGGCAGTAGCTTTTGTGAAGGAATGACTGAGGAGGCTATCGTTTGCGAAGCCCGGAGTCGTGGATAAAGTCCTTTTGGGTGGTATTCCGTAAAAGGAAAAGAGGCGTTATGATTCATCAAACATGGGTGCAAAAAAAGAGGGATCGGGTCTTTATTTTAGGATTCATTTTTTTGTTTCTCTCCGTAACGCCCCTATCGGCGATTGGGGAAGACTATCCCGCAAGACCGATGATGATCATTCCAGGGTTTCAGCCGGGAGGGACGAATGCGATTACCTCTCAAATCTTTGCGGATCATGCCAAGAAATATTTTTCTAAACCTCAGCCGATACTGATCAATTATAAGCCCGGAGCCTCCCAGGCCATCGCAGCGAGTTTTGTGCTGAGTCAGCCCAGGGATGGATATACTTAGCCATTCGGAAAATAAAAATAGTGTTAGAAAAAAAGTGAGGCCAGCGCCGGTCTGGGAAAACTGGACAGGTGCATAAGTGGTAAAGCTGCTCTATAATGAGGCTAAGGAGGAGCGGCTATGAGCAAAAGACCGAGAAGGAATCATGCACCGGCATTCAAGGCGAAGGTAGCGTTGGACGCGCTAAAGGGTGACCAGACGCTCGTTGAGCTTTCCCGGCGTTACCAGGTTCATCCGAACCAGATCACGGAATGGAAGAAGCAGCTTCTTGAACATGCCCCGGACATTTTCAGCAAAGACAGGAAGCCCGAACAAGGGCCGAGTGTGAAGGATCTTCACACCAAGATCGGACAGTTGTCGATGGAGAATGATTTTTTGGCAGGCGCGCTCGGTCGCATAGGCGATGCGAGCGCAAAGCGATGATCGACAAGGGGGATAATCTTCCCGTGACACGGC
>Ga0154686_1127_pt12 | contig 17415 bp, 16 predicted proteins | sample Rifle2008BG13ft_FD_116115 | JGI IMG/M metagenome (GOLD analysis project Ga0154686, IMG submission 116115) | Deltaproteobacteria bacterium RBG_13_53_10 | reverse complement strand
GTCCGTTGTTGGCGGGGACCCTCCATGATTCAACACAGAGATACGGTACGGCCTTCCTGGCCCTCAGCATCATCGCTGCCGTGGGTGCCGTGCTCGCCTTCTTTTTGAGAGGGCTGAAGCCGAGGCATGCCTTTTCCCAACGGTGATCTCGTGTGGCTATAAAAGAAGATCAGATCAAAGGAGAACCGCATGACCCAGTGTGTGATCCATCCCATTCCAATCCTTGAATCATGGCTCGATAGATCGCGGATGACGACCCGGATGAATTTTGGACAGACGATCTGTTCGGTCCCGTGAAGTCTGGATATACCTCGAAGGAAACACGGATTTAGCACTCGATCGGAGGGAAAGGAATGTCCATAGATGTCAATAGAAGATTCTGGAACGAAAAGATCGAGACCCTGTCTGCGGACGAGATGGAAGCTCTGCAATTGAAACGGCTCAAGAAGCAAGTGGCATACAACTATAAACATTCCCTCTTTTACCGAAAGAAATTTGAAGAGGCCGGAGTCAAACCCGGGGACATCCACGATGTTGAGGATTTCAGATGCATTCCTCTTACGACAAAAGATGAGCAGAGAAGAAGCCAGGAGGAGTCGATCGAACAATTCGGTCACCCTTATAGTCCACTGGCGATCACGTGTGCTCCTCAGGAGAAAATTGTTCGAATCAACTCGACCTCGGGGACCACAGGGAGTCCCACCCTGTACACCCTCACGCAACACGATGTCGATGTGGTCAATGAGATGCAAGCCAGGAAGTTTTGGATGGCGGGGATCAGGCCGGGTCATGTGATCCTTCAATGTCTCTCTTTGAGTATGTTCACCGGTGGCCTCCCCCTGTCACAGGGGATCATGAACCTGGGGGCATGCGCCGTCCCTGTCGGGATCGATGGGGGGACCCGGAGGGCCCTCGAGTTTGCCAGGCTGACCGGTTCTGTCGCTGTTTTTGCGACCCCTTCCTTCGGCCTGTACCTGATCGAGCAATGCCCAAAGCTGACAGGAAAAGAGGCGAGCGAGCTTGGAGTCAAATGGTTCTTCACAGCTGCAGAGATTGGGGGAGGCATTCCGGAGATCAGAAAGCGTTTGTCCGAAGGTTTTGGCGGGGCCATGATATTTGATCATACGGGTGGAGGGCATGGGTTCCACGGGGCCATGTGCTATGAGCCTCCCGAGTCTTACAGCGGGATGCATTTTATGTCCGGGGATCACTGCCTCGTCGAATTGGTCGATCCCGGGACCAAGAGGAACATCGAAATTGAAAACGGGGTCACGGGTGAATTGGTGATGACCTTCTTGGATTGGGAAGGCAGCCCGTTCATGCGATATGCCTATGGAGACATCCTTCAGGTATTTACGACCCTCTGCGCTTGCGGAAGGACGGGGATGAAATTCAAGATCATCGGCAGGGCGGATGATATGCTGATCGTAAAGGGAGTGAACGTCTACCCTTCCAGCATCAAGGATGCAATCTCCCGCTTTTACCCGAGGACAACGGGTGTCGTAAAAATCGTATTAGATCAGCCCGGACCCCTTGTCCGTCCTCCCCTGAGAATAAGGGTTGAATATGGGGCCCCTGTGACACCGGGAGAACTGCCGTCCCTGAAAGAAGAGATTGGAAACTATTTCCGAGAGACCTTCAGGATCCATCCGGAGATTGAATGGGCTCCGCCGCATTCGATCCCCCTGGAGACGGGAAAGACCGGAAAGGTAAAACTGGTTGAGATCGTGAGAAAAGAGGAAACGTGAGAATGAACCCGACGCTGACCTCCTATGGGGGTATTCCCGGCATCATCCTTCTGCCTGCAGATGCTCGAGGAGGGGATAAAGAAAATACATCTGCAAGAAACGATAGAGGCATTGGATATTGCCGAATTGGTTCAAGACACAATGCAATGGAGGAAAGAGGAGATGGATATGATCGTTTGTGTGAAGCAGATCCCGGACCCCGAAATACCACCGGGGAGGTTTAGGATCGACCCTGTGGCGAAGCAGGCGATTCCTCCGGCCGGGGTGGCACCGATCATCAATCCTTATGATGAGCGGGCAGTGGAATTGGCTCTTCGGGTCAAGGAGAAACAAGGCGGGAAGATCACGGTGTTGACGGTGGGGAAGACAACTTCAGAGACGGTGGTAAAGCATGCACTTTCCATGGGTGCGGATGACGGGATCATTCTCTCGGATCAGGCCTTCGAAGGCTCAGACAGTTTTGGCATCGCTTACATCCTCACCCAGGCGATACGGAAGGTCGGGAGTTATGACCTGATCCTGTGCGGCCGGCAGGCCGCCGATTGGGACGAGGGGTTGGTCGGCCCGATTATTGGTGAAACACTCACTTTGCCCCTGGTGACGCTGGCGGTGGCCATTGACGTTGCAGGAAGGGAATTGAAAGTAAAACGAGTAACGCTCGATGGCTATCAGGTGTTTTCTGTGCCACCGCCCGCTGTCGTCACGGTCAGCCAGGAGGTAGGTCGACCCCGGCTACCCTCAGGTCGGGGGATCATCATGGCGGCGAGAAAACAGGTCCCGGTCTGGAGTTCCAAGGAGATCGGCGCCGATCCTTCTCACATGGGCAGCAAGGCCGCTCAGAGGAAAGTGGTGAATCTTTACATCCCGGAGAGGGAGAAAAAATGTGAGATCATCAAGGGAGAGACCCCAGGAGAAACCGGTGCGAAACTGGCAGAAAGACTGAGAGAAGCCGGAGCCATATAAAGTGGAAGAAGTGTCAGTGTTATTTAGATAAAGTGGTGCCCCGATTTCGTGTGTCTAATACTGACACTGATTCTTTTTTTGTTTTTCTACTAACACTCACATTTACACTAACACTTTGTTCTATGTTGCGCCGGCACTCACACGAGGGTTTATATCGAAGGAGAAGAACCGATGACTACGTCTCAAGGAATATTCATCTGCGGCGAAGTGATTGAGGGAAAGCTTCCGACAGTGACCAGGGAATTGCTGGCCCTGGGAAAGAGACTGCACAATGATCTCAAGCAGCCATTAAGCACTCTCCTGGTGGGCAAGAATATTCAGAAGGCGGCAGAAGAAGCCATCACGCTGGGTGCTGACACGGTTTACGTCGCTGACGGGCCGCCGTTTTCAGAGTCTCATCCTGATCTCTATATCGCGATCCTCACAGAGGCGATCAAACAGATGACGCCATCGGTGGTCGTTCTTGGCCACACGGAGATGGGACGAGAGGTGGCCCCGAGACTGGCAGCGAGGCTTGGAACCACGGTGACGATGGACTGCACAGGACTTTCGATAGACCCGGAAACAAAACGGCTGCTGCAGTCCAAACCTGTTTATGGAGGAAATGCTATAGCTGTGTGGGTTTCCGAGTCCTGCGATCCGCAGATGGTTACCATTCGGCCGCGGGCCGTCATGCCGGAAGAACCCGATGCCTCAAGGAAGGGGGAGGTGAAAACCCTTACCGTTCCCGTGACCGATTCGATGATCAGGGGGAGACTCCTGGAAACGGTGAAGCAAGAGGGTGAAGGCATAAAACTTGAGGATGCCAAGGTGATCGTCGCTGGAGGCGGAGGAATTGGAGGCAGTGAGGGGTTCAGGATGCTGGAGGAGTTAGCCAGGGTGCTCCGTGGGACCGTCGGGGTGACACGTGTTCCGTGCGATGAGGGCTGGAAGCCCCTGAGCCTGGAGATCGGACAGACAGGTCACATTGTAACACCCAGTCTCTATATTGCCGTCGGTCTTTCCGGAGCCCCACAGCACATGGCAGGATGCGCAGGTTCAAAGTGCATCGTTGCCATCAACAGGGATCCAGATGCCCAGATATTTAAGGAGGCGGATTTTGGCGTGGTGGGTGACTACCGGCAGGTCTTGCCGCCAATGATTGAGAAGTGTAAAGCTCTGCTGGGTTAATATAGCCGTTCGGTGGCTCTGTCAGGGAGGATTCGTAATGAGATCTTGGCTGATCCTCTTTGAAAGGAGACCCATACGACTAAAGAACGTGGCGGAAGTCTGTTTTTTCTATTGGTGGGGATTTAGGGATTGATCTTTTCCAGTCCGCTTTCCCTATGCAAATGGGATGATCCGGGACCTGGGGTATTGCCTCTTTTTGTTGAGGTCTTATGTGTTACTCTAACTTTTTGAGCTCCGCCTTTTTATTTGCTTCAGGTGTGTTTCATGACAATGCTTGAAATGATGTTGGCCGCCTCATCCCCCCGGTCCGCGGCATTGCTGAGATGGCGATAGATCTCACGCATCTTGAGCATGTAGACGGTATCGCTCCCCTTGAAAAGATTGGCTAGGGCCTGATGGTACGCTTTCTCCATGCTATTTTCATACGCCTTTGCCTTGACCGCATGTTCTGAGGCGATCTTAGGGTAGTCTTTGAGGATCTTGACCGCATCGTTGATCTCCCGGGCAGCCTTCCGCAGGATGTTGACCATGTCCCTGATGTGCTCGTCACCTGTGACCTCGTAAATCTCCATTTCATCCACGGTCGTGTTGGCATAGTCAACCACATCGTCGATGGCCCGGGAGAGGGAATAGATATCTTCCCTGTCGAGAGGTGTGATGAAGGTCTTGTCCAGTTCTTCAATCAGGATCCTTCTCAATTCGTCTGCCTCCCGTTCGATGTTCCGGACGATATTGGCTTTTTCCTTCGTCCCGTCCTCTGCAAAATTCCACAGGGCCTCGAGACCCTCCAGGGTTTTGCCCGATTGGAGCGTCAGCAGATCAAAAAAACGGCTTTCGTTGCCGGAGAAGGCTTTCTTCTTGAATCCAAAGACCATATCTTCCTCCGCACCGTGTCAGATTTTGGGATGGACCAGGTGGATCAGAAAGAAACTCAATCCAGCCATCACGGCCGATGCCGGGATGGTAATAAACCATGCCAGGATGATGTTCTTAGCCACACCCCATCGAACAGCCGACATCCGTTGTCCAGCCCCTACGCCCATAATGCTGGAAGAGACCACATGCGTCGTAGAGACGGGTCCGCCCAGCAATGCAGCTGCCAGGATGACCGCGGCAGAGGACGTCTGAGCGCAGAAGGCGTGGATAGACCGCAGACGGTAGATCTTCGAACCCAGGGTTTTTATAATTCGCCATCCGCCGCTGGCTGTCCCGAGGGCAATGGCTGAGGCGCATGCAAAGATGACCCAGAAAGGAATATGAAAGGTTTTCGAGAAACCGAGGATGACAAGAGACAGGGTGATCAACCCCATCGATTTCTGAGCATCGTTGGCCCCGTGGCTGAGAGCAAGGGCGATGGAGGAAAGGATCTGCATCCGGTTGAAAAAGAATTTTGCATTGGGTGTGGCATTCCGGGAGAGATAGACCGTGAGTTTGAAAAAGAGGGTGCCGAAAATGAGGCCCAGAACAGGGGAGACGAATAACACGAAGATGACATAAAGAAGTCCTTTCCAGAGTATCTTTTCGGGCCCGTAGGCAACCAGGACAGCCCCTACCATACCTCCCACCAATGCGTGGGATGAACTGGACGGAAGGCCCCAGAACCAGGTGATGAGATTCCAGGCAATGGCCCCGACAAGTGCGGCGATGAGGAGAGCGATGGAAAGATCAATCATCTTTACATCGAACGTGGAGATGTCAACGATGCTTTTCCCGATCGTCTGCGCGACCGCAGTCCCGAAGATGAATGGGCCGGTGAATTCGCAGACCGCCGCCATGATTAAGGCCTTCCTTGGAGAAAGGGCTCCCGTGGCGATGATCGTGGCAACCACATTGGCCGCATCGTGGAAGCCATTGGAGTAGTCAAAGAAAAGCGCCAGGGCCACAACAATGATGGCATACGATAGAATTGGGATTTCGATGAGAGCCATCCTCTCTAAAAACCGTGTATTGAAAAGAACACAATTGAGCTAACCACCTATGTAGACAGGTTATACTTGGAAAATGAGGTTTTGGCAATACTTTTTGTTCTGGAGGGTCGAGCGTCGAGGCTTGAACGTAGTCTTAGAAGAACAGAGGGTAAAAAGCAGAAAGCCGTAAGTTGAGAGAGAAAAAGGGGTGTATTGTTCTAACCACGGTCCACTTTCTACACTCCACTTTCCAGTTTTTCACGGCCTGCCACGTTCCACCTGCGACGGTCCGGAAGGAGCCGTCACCCGGTTTACGCAATCAGCCGGAGAAGATCCTCCGGCCTTTCGATCACCCGGTCGGCCCCAGCCCTGAATAAGGCCTCCTTCGCAGCCTTCTTTTTTCTCTGTCCGCAGAGAAATCCGATGGCAGCCATGGGCAACGTCTTTTTGGCTGCCCGGGCCGCCTGCATATCATCCACGACGTCGCCAATGTACCCACATGCTGACTGGCCGATTCCGGTCTCTCGTGCCACTCTCAGGATGGAATAGGGATGCGGTTTCGTACATTTTGTGCGCCTCCCCGTCCTCTTGAGAATACGTCTTTCCTCTTCTTCACACTCCTCGAGGGTGACGACACTGTCAAAATAAGAAAGGAGCTGAAATCGTTTCAGTGCAAGTGTGGCTTCAAACCGGGGACGACCGCTGGCAATTCCCATGCGACCTTTTTTCCGTAATGAGGTCAGGATCTTTCGTGGGATCAGGAGTCGTTCCTGTAGATAATAACCCCGGCCTGTGTGGAAAAGAGGTCGGCGATGGTAGTGGGAGGTGAATTGGTCCCCCAGGTAGAGTTCCTGGAAGATTCGTTTAACGAGGTTCTCTTTATCGATATCCCCGGATCGATAGACCCAGCCATCCCATGACGCTCCCCTCGTTTTCCTTAAGGCCAGTCGAACGCCTCTTAATCCTCCCCCGTAAGAATTTACCCATTCCAAAAAGGGAGGGAGATTCTTCTTCTCCGGCAGAAGGTTTATTCGAGGATGACGTGGGGAGGATTTTGTTTTGAGATGTTGAACCACCTCCCCGGTGGTGTAAAGTGGCTTTCTTTGGGGAGAAGGCGGGATCCCTGAAATGGAGAGCAGGTAAAGGATGAGTGCCGAAGTCAATTCCCAGTCGTTATTGAAACCGCCGGTCGATTTAAAGAGGGAGATATCTTCTTTCGTAATCAGGTGTCTTCGACCTTTTTCCAATCCCAGGCAGGTTTCAAAGTAGATCTGGACGGTCCGTTGAATGGCCTGGCGGTAAGATCTCGAAACGTCGACCAGGACACCATCCATGTCAAAAATAAGGAGATCGATGTGGAGGGGAGACCTATTTTCGTTGGACTTCATTGCTCACCGTGGTCACAAGGCTTTGTACATCTAATCCTTCCATCCTGTAGAGATCGTCGGGTTTGCCGGAGGCTCCGTATCGGGCAATTCCCATCCTCCGGAAGCGGACGCCCAGGCCGTGGTCAGCCAAAACGCCTGCCACAAGACTTCCCAAACCGGTTTGAATAGGATGGTCTTCATAGGTGATGACCGTCCCGGTTCTGGCGACCCCAAGGATCGCTTCAAAATCCAAATCACTTAAACAGGTTACGTTCAACACCTTGACATTCAATCCTTCCTTTTTCCTTCAGGCTCTCCCAAGCCTGCCCCGCCCTCGGTTGGGACCGGGGCCGGTAGGCAGGGGAGGTGGGGAGGGATTTTGAGGGGCCATTGTCCGTGCAACATAAAATATCGATTGAATTCATTGCAAGCCTCTCTTATGATATGGTCCATGGTAACCGGGGTTGAGTGGAATGGCAAGCCTGTTCCCTGCCGATTGATTATCTTCGATAAAGATGGAACCCTGATCGACTTTGCGGCCACATGGGTCCCGCTCATTCGAAAACGGGTTGAGTTGCTTTTGAAAACCCTGGGGAGGGACGGGAAGATGGAAGCCCTGCTGCTGAGATCGTGGGGGATCGATCCCGCGAACGGGAGAGTCGATCCGAGGGGGCCGTGTCCGGTTTCTCCAAGATCAGAAGAAATTGTCATCGGGACAGTGGCTTTGTATCAGCAGGGATACCCATGGGATGAGTCCAAGCAGATGGTGATCCAGGCGTTCGACGAGGCCGACGCCACCAGTGACCGGAAAAAGATGCTGAAACCCGTGGCGGGTATCCCATCTCTTCTCCGTCGTTTGAAGAGCAAGGGATTTTGCCTTGCCTTGGCAACAAACGATGAGCGAAAAGATACGGAAGCCATGCTCTTCTGGCTGGAAATCGAGGATCTTTTTGACGTTGTTCTCTGTGCCGGAGAAGTTACTCTCCCCAAACCCCATCCTGAAACGGTTTTGGCCATCTGCCGTCAGCTATCAATCCCTCCTCAGGAGGCCATCTTTATCGGGGACACGGTGGCAGATATGGTGACTGGAAAAAAGGCCGGCCTGGCGTTAAGCATTGGAATCCTGGAGGGAGGGATTACACCCAGGGAGGAACTGGAGAAGGTCGCTGACGTTGTGCTGGATTCCATCCGGGATGTAACGTTCTACAGCGACAGGGAGACCGGATGATAAGGAAAGAAGAATATGGGGAGATGAGGAAATCGCTATCTCCCTACTAAGTTTTTACTCTGACATTTTCAGGAATGGATTTTGGCAAGCCGCTTCCAAGATTTCGGAAGGGAGAGTTTAGGTGATCATAGGGGTCCCGAAGGAGATTAAGGCCGGCGAGAGAAGAGTATCCATGACGCCCCAGGGGGTGGATGCCCTGGTTGCTCATCATCATCGCGTCCTTGTGGAAAAGGGAGCGGGTGAAGGGAGTGGTTTCTCCGACAGGGAGTATCTGAAGGCTGGAGCGATCCTGGTCGATCAGAAAAAAGAAGCCTGGGCCGAGGCGGAGATGGTCGTCAAAGTCAAAGAGCCTCTGGAGCCGGAATTTACGTTGATGAAGCCGGGCCAGGTCCTGTTCACCTACCTCCATCTGGCCGCGGACAGGGATCTTACTCTTAGACTCGTCGAACGGCGAATCGTTGGGATCGGGTATGAGACGGTTCAAGAGAGAGACGGATCCCTTCCTCTCCTTCGACCGATGAGCGAGATCGCAGGAAGGTCGTCCATCTTCGCGGGGGGGATGTGTCTGGAGGCCAGGCACGGGGGAAAGGGCATCCTCCTCTGCGGCGCCTCTGGGGTTCCTCCGGCCAAGGTCGTTATCCTCGGAGCCGGGGTGGCCGGGGCCAATGCCTGCAAGGTGGCTTTGGGAATTGGGGCCCGGGTCAGTATTCTCGATATCCGGCCCGAACGGCTGAGTTATCTTCATGATATTACCCAGGGGCATATCACCACGTTTATTTCGAACCGAATGACGATTGCGGAAGAGATACGGGATGCTGATCTGGTGATTGGGTCTGTGCTTATCCCGGGGGCTCACGCACCGAAGTTGGTGACCCGTCCCATGCTGAAGCGGATGCGGCCTGGTTCGGCCATCGTCGATATCTCGGTCGACCAGGGAGGATGTTTCGAAACCACCCGTCCGACCACTCACGAGGACCCCACGTATATTGAAGAAGGCGTTGTCCACTATTGCGTAGCGAACATCCCGGGCGCTTATCCGAGAACCTCCACATTAGCGCTGACCAACGCGACATTTCCTTATGTTCTTCAGATAGCAGACAAAGGGTATCAAAAGGCGTTGGAAGAGAATGAAGCCTTGAGAAGGGGCCTCAATCTGATTGACGGGAACGTGGTCTATCAGGGGGTTGCTGAAACGTTCGGTCTGGTATGGCGGCAAAATCCGTTCTCCCCCCGTCCTTGATAATTCTGTTCTGATGTGATAAACCTTTCCTACTTCTATCTCCCGGCGGCAGGAGGCCAAAGCCTCGGGTCGGGATGTCGCCCCGGCCGGGCGTGTGGCAGAGTGCCACGGGCTCGCCTTTGGGGCTCCATGGACGAGAGCAGTGGAAATCCCGGAAAGAGAACGACTCATCATTGCTATTGATGGCCCCTCGGGTGCGGGAAAGAGCACGGTGGGGAGGGCATTGGCACGGCGCCTGGGGTATACGTATATCGATACAGGCGCGATGTATCGAACTGTGGCGCTCAAGGCAAAAGAGCAGTCCATCGATCGTGAGGATGATGAGAATCTCTTCCGCCTGGCTTTATCTCTTCACATTGCCTTTTCTAACAAAGATGGAGAACCCCGCGTCTTATGTGACGGAGAGGACGTCACGGAGGCGATCCGCTCGCCTGATATCAGCCTCCTTGCCTCCGATATTTCGAAGAAGCAGGGAGTGAGAGAAGCCCTGGTTCAGAAACAGCGGGAGATGGGAAGAGGGGGAGGGGTTGTCCTGGAAGGGAGGGATATTGGAACCGTCGTCTTTCCCTACGCAGAAGCCAAATTCTACCTGGACGCCAAGCCGGAGGAAAGGGCGAAAAGGAGATTTGAGGAACTGGTCAGGAAGCAGGCCAAGGTTGAATTGAAGGAGACTTTTGAAGAAGTGGTGAAGAGGGACAATAACGATATGACCCGTGCCATCTCTCCTCTCCGAAAGGCGGAGGACGCGGTATTCATTGACTCGACCCAACGATCGGTTGAAGAGGTCGTGGAGGAAATGGCTCGGGTGATCGCGCTGCACGCCATCAAGGCAGGGCCTTGAGAGAATGAATCCTATCTTTGCTTTCTTCTTGCTTCCGCCTGCAGTGAGTCCAAACAGAATTGACAAGGCATTTGTGTTATACTGAAAGAGGGACCACGTGAGACTTTTGGTTGCGAAATCAGCCGGGTTCTGTTTCGGTGTGAAGCGGGCCATGGACATGGCCCGTGAAGCGGCGAAAAAGCATCCGAAACGCCTCCACACGTTGGGCCCACTCATCCATAATCCTCAAGCCGTTGACTATCTTGAAAACCTGGGAGTGAAGGTGAAGGGACGGATTGAAGATGTCCCCGGAGGGACAGTGATTTTCCGTTCCCACGGAGTTTCCCTGCAAGATCTCACCAAGGCAAGGAAGAGAAAATTGCGTATCATCGATGCCACCTGTCCCATGGTGAAAAGGGCCCAGCGCTTTGCTAAGTTTCTCCATCGGCACGGGTATGCCTTATTGATTGTAGGGGATGCGGACCATCCGGAAGTGGAGGCGATACGAAGTTATGTCGATGAAAAGGTCCATGTAGTTAGCAGCGTTGAATCGGTCAAACAGTTGGGGCCATGGGAGAAACTGGGAGTGATCGCCCAAACGACCCAATCCTCCAGCCTTTTTAAGGAGATTGTAGCCTCCATTCTGGAGCAGTCGAAGGAGGTCAGGGTTTTCAACACGATCTGTCAGGCCACAACCCTTCGCCAGAGGGAGGCCATTGACATCGCTAGGAAGGTGGACTGCATGGTTGTCGTTGGCGGATATAACAGTGGTAATACCCGGCGGTTGGCTTCGATCTGCAAAGAGGTGCAGCCCCGCACCTACCATATTGAGAGAGCCGGCGATCTTCGTCCTAGATGGCTGGCCCGAAGCGGCCGGGTTGGGTTGACGGCAGGCGCTTCAACCCCCCATTGGATTATCGAAGAGGTTGAGGGAGAAATTCGACGCCTTAAGGACTCGAAGTCATAAAAGATTTGTAATTTTTTGAAGAGTGTGGTATATGAGATTGGACTGTCGGAAGAAGGGGGCTTTTTGAATGGGAAATAACGAACCAAAGGATGTGTCGACTCCCGCAGAGGAGGAGGCAGCAAAGGTTTCAAACACTGAAACAGGGGAGAAAAAGGATGCTGAAGGGCTTCAACGGAGAGATGAACCTGAAAGTTTCCAGGCGCTCTATCAGGAAAGCCTGCAGACATTGGAGGAAGGTCAGATCCTGAAAGGGATGGTGATCGATATTACTCCGGACCATGTCACCGTTGATGTGGGATACAAATCGGAGGGGCAGATCCCGATACGGGAATTCCTCAGCCGGGATAAGAAAGTTGATGTAAAAATTGGAGACCGGATCGAAGTCCTTCTGGAAAAAAAGCATAGTGAGGAAGGGTTCCTTGTTCTTTCAAAAGAGAAGGCCGACAAGGTCACGATATGGAGAGATATCAGCCGTTCCTGTCGTGAAGGGGAGGTGATGGAGGGCGACATCGTTGCCAAGGTCAAAGGAGGTCTCTCCGTGGAACTTGGCGGAATTCTTGCCTTTCTCCCCGGGTCTCAAATTGATCTGAAACCCATCAGGGATCTTGACGCGTTGGTTGGGAAACGGTTCAAATTCAAGGTGATCAAGTTTAACCGGAGACGGAACAATATTGTTCTCTCCCGACGCGTGCTTCTTGAGGAAGAACGGAAAGTGCAGAGGGAAGACACCCTGAAGAATCTCCAGGAGGGGGAGATTGTTGAGGGGACCGTCAAGAACCTGACGGATTACGGCGCCTTTGTCGATTTAGGCGGTGTGGATGGACTCCTCCATATTACCGACATCGCCTGGGGAAGAATCGGACATCCCTCAGAGAAGCTTACGGTGGGAGACCGGATAAAAGTAAAGGTGCTTCACTTCGACCTGGAGAAGGAAAAGGTTTCCCTGGGATTGAAGCAGGCCCTGCCAGACCCGTGGGAATCGGTGCCTGAGAAATATCCCGTAGAATCCCGCGTCAAGGGCAAGGTCGTCAGCACGACCGACTACGGTGTCTTCATCGAACTGGAAGAAGGAGTGGAAGGGCTCGTCCACGTCTCCGAACTGAGCTGGTCGAAGAAGATGAAACACCCGTCTAAGGTCGTGCGCATTGGTGAGACGGTGGACGTGATGGTCCTCGATTGTGATCCGGTCAAGCGGCGCATCTCCCTTGGAATGAAGCAGGTCGAGCCCAATCCCTGGGATGTGATCGAACAAAAGTACCCGATTGGCGCAAGAGTCGTGGGGAAGGTGAAGACGGTGACCGACTTTGGGATCTTCGTCGGGTTTGATGAAGCCGTGGATGGCCTCGTCCATGTGTCAGAGATGTCATGGACGAAGAAGATCAAACATCCGAGCGAGCTGTACAAGAAGGGACAGGATGTTGAGGCACTGGTATTGAATATCGATCGAAAGAATGAACGCTTCTCTCTGGGAATTAAACAGTTGACCCCTGACCCTTGGAAGGAAGTTGCCCACCGGTACCGCAAGGGAGAAGTCGTAACGGGGAAAGTCACCAATTTGACCGATTTTGGAGCCTTCGTCGAATTGGAGGAGGGAATCGAGGGTTTGATCCATGTGTCCGAAATTAGCCGTGAGAAAATAGATAAACCGGCCGATGTGTTGAAAATGGGAGAGACCGTGACCGCGATGATCCTCCACATCGATCCTACCGAGCGGAGGATCGGCCTCAGCATGAAGAGCCTCAAGGACAGGATGGAGAAGGCCGAGGTCGAGAAGTACATGTCCAACCAGGAGCCCTCCTCCTCAAATCTTGGCGAATTGATTCAACAGAAGATGGGGCGGCAGGGCGGGGACCTGTTCTCTAAGAAAGAAAAAGAAAACGAAAACGAGTGAGCCTTGCCGAAGGCCAGAAGGTTCGAAGGGGTTGCGAGTTATTTCGCAACTCCTTTTTTATTGTGCTTAGATAATTCTTCGTGAAGTGATGAAGGGTTACGAGGCTATGCTTGACGTTTCAAGCAATAGGAGGTTCGACCTTAGATAACGGTTTCACCTACAAGTGTTGGCCCTGGGCAGGTGGGAAAGTCAACGATTATTGATGGAAATGTGCACGCTAACGTTTCGATGAGTGCGTCTTGATCTGGCCTATCCGAAGATATAAGTCGTTCCGACGGTGTTTAATATGAACTGCTCCGGCATCTCCTTCGCAAACTGATTGATTGCTCTCCAGCCGGTACAGTGAGTAGGGATAACATATTTGGGGCCGATTTCTTTAATCTCCCGTATCGTCGGGACTATGACAGGTTCCATCATCGGCCCGGTCAGGTGAAACCCGCCAACAACGGCATGAACCTTAGGCGTCCCGGTTGCCTTCTGGGCATGTTTTACGGTGTTAATGATCCCCGCATGGGAACAGCCGCCGATCACCACCAGCCCCTTGTTCTTTACCTTGAGCGCTACGCCGCGGTCATCCGGGAAAGGGTCTTTCACCCACTGTCCGTTTATTTCCGCTTCGGCCCCCGGCATTCCCTTTTCAAATTCCGTTATCCGGTCAATTTCACCCAGAACGAGTACGCAGCCTGATGCTAAAATTGAATCCTCCCGGGTTTTTCGGATCTCCATCCCAGCTTCTTTCAGCATATTTTCCACCGGTGGGGGAAGAGAGAACTCAATTCCGAGAGCAGGAAGATTGATACGACGCGGAAGGAAGGCGTCTGGATGAAGCACAACAGGAATGCCTTTAGAAACCTTTGGCAAGATTTTCCGCAGGCCCCAGCAGTGATCGAAATGTCCATGGCTCAAGATCAGTGCTTCCACTTTGCTCAAATCGACTTTCAAGAGTTGGGCATTATGGAGAAGGCAGGTCCCTGAGACCCCCACATCCATGAGCACCATGTGCTCTTCAGATCCGTCGATCATCTTTATCAGGCAGGAGAACCCATGTTCTGCCAGGAAGGCCCGAGGCGGAGCAAGTGAAGCCCGTTTCACGACATCGGTGCTTTGCATTAGAAGAAGGTCCGTGTAATTATCCGCCAGAATAGTAACTTCAACCCTTTTCAGTTCTCTCAGGTTCACCGGAGTCATTTTCTCCTCCAATGGTTTTGTATTTGAAAAAAGGTTAATGATTCTTGCTCTAATTCATCCACCACTCCTTGGGAGAGAGAAAGTTTCATGGGATGGTCAAATTAACGATATCAAAACCAACCTTCTTGTCAACAGCAAAATGAAATTGTGAACATTATCGTTTAATGATTATTACTTGAAATCTGGCATAACGAACTGGATTCTCGCCTTGAGGACTTCAGGAAGTAACAAACGAGATTTCCCTCCACCAATTTTTCAAAACGAGCCGACGCTGGGAGTTCGTAAACCGTTCCAATTCCTTTAAAATCTTGTCCGTAGTTGCCGGAAGGTCATCGATTCTGACTCCGACCGCATTGTATATGGCATTCGTGATGGCAGGGGTAACGGGAGCCGTGGCCACCTCGGAAATTCCTTTCGCTCCGTAAGGCGGGTAGGGCTCCGGGCTTGAGCCGGAACCCTTTGAAAGGGTGACTAAAGTTGCCCCTACCCGTACCGGGAACAACCAAAAATGATTTGCCGAGAAATCATACGAACGACCATTGGGTTACTCTCCCATTCGATCTTTAGGGATCCGGTCCAAGAGCAGATTCACACATTCCTCAGCCAGTTCGGCCGAGCTCAAAAACCGGTCCTCTCCTTCCGATTCGCGCCACCCCAGCCCGCCGCCCGGGTTACGGTCAAAAGAAAACTCGCTGTGGTCCAGGCGTCGCGGCTTTTCGAAGGCTGCGCCGTGAACGAAGAGAAGCCCCTTCCAGAGCATGATGTGAAGAGACGATTGTTCCAATGTATTCGAGGACCGCAGAAACCAGGCCACATCCAGACTGATGCCGCGTGTTGAAAGGACCAGGTGTTTTTCATCGCGATCCAATCGAAGGAGTATCTTTTGTGTTGTCTGGGCGATGTCTTTTGAGATCCGTTCAATCTCGTCGAAGAGTTTTGCCAATTCAGATTGGGCTGAACGGACGCCCTCTTGCGAATACACGAATCTCCGTCGCGCCTCTTCGAAGGCCATATCATGCTCAATACGATGGGCGTGCTCAAGGGGGGTCTCCGCATGGACGGTCCCACCGGCCTGCTGAACCCTCGCGTCGATGACAGCGGCCATCCCCTCCGCTCCCCATCGGTCAAGACCCAGCCATGTTTGTTTTTTAGGTATCCACGGGGGAAGGGAAGGGGGGATATCGACAGGGATGAGGAGGATGAAGTCGTATCCCTCTTCGTGTGCCCGGTTCCGAAGGGTGGTTTCTTCCAGGAGCGTGCATCCCGTCCTGCCCCAGCTGCCTCGATAGAGCACGGTCACAATCCGGGCTTCGCGTCCGAAGACACGATGAACCGTTCGTTCGAAGTCCGTGTGGGCGATGAACTCTTCTCTTCGGGAGGGGACAAAGGTTTTGAACCGGTCATGGAGGAGGGTGTCGATCCGGGAGACAAGGTCTTCGTCCCCCTTCAAAAATGAAAAAGCAACGTCGAACTTGAACGCACGATACGTCATAGGCACTCTATGAATTCGGTGTCAAACCCTCTTTTCCGGGACAACCCTTTTTGGCTCTCCTATAGCAAAAGACTCCATCCTTGTCAATTCATCATTCCAAAAGGATCGGGGTTTTGATACCCATCTTTTTGTTTTGGGGGTCTCTTTCTGAAATCAAGCCTTTTTCACGTAGATATCCTTGACGATGTCCTTATCCAAGGCAATCGTCGTTTCTCCGATTTGCAGCACATGGGAAGGATTTCTCTGATGCATTCTGACGATACTCCCTGGAACGATGCCGAGATTACTGAGGCGGTCAAGCCTCTGATGTGATTTGGGTGTGATGAAGACGATCCGTCCCTCCTCGCCGAGACCCAGTTCCTCAAGAGGGATGACGAGGGGCTTCATCTCCTTCCCGAACTTGGCACAACATGCCCCCCTTGGAATCGGCTTACCATGGGGGCAGGTGGGCGGGTGACCGAGGAAGGTGCATACACTCTCCGTCACTCCCGGGCTTAGAATGTGTTCCAGCTTGCAGGCCTCCTCCTCCACCTCTTCTTCGGACATCTCAAAAACTTCTGTGAAAAGCCGTTCGGTTAAACGGTGACGCCGGATAATTTCCCGGGCCTTCTCTTCCCCCTTGTCTTTAAGGACCATCCGGTTGCCTTCCATTTCGAACAGGCCGTCCCTGTTCATCGAACGAAGGATGGATTTCGCCTCGGCATCCTGAGTTTTCTCAAGAAGCTGGTCCATGTCGGCCACCCCTTGTTCTCTCAGGGTCCAGATGAGTTCGAGGAGTTCGTCTACCCTTTCTTCTTCCACCTCGGGGAGTGCTCCGCCTCTCCACCGGTGAGGACCATTTTTGCCTTCCATCTCTCTATTCATGGTTCAGCCTTTCTTCTTCATCAGCTTTTTGAAGAAATCGATGATGGCCGATTTCTCCTTAAAGGAATACCCGCAGTTCGGGCAGCACAGGAGGTCACAGTTCTTTGAAAGAAGGCATCCTGAACATACGACTTTACTCTCGGAGAATTGCTTTCCGCAAAGAGGACAGCGATGTAACTCATCCGCCATATCAGACTCCAAAAATTTTCAACACAAAATTCAATGCTCCGCCGACACCGAAGGCGATGGGAAAGATCACAGCGGTCATCCACAGTGTTCTTTTCAAGCCGCGTTCCTTGATCATCATGAAAAACTGGGCAATGCAGGGAATGAAGAGGGTGATGGTGACCAGACTCACGAGGACCTGGTGAGGGCTGAGTTGCCCCTCCATTGCCATCATGAAGAGACCTGCTGCGCCATAGTCCCTCCGGAGAAACCCGATGATAAAAGCCTCGGTGGCCTTGGAGGGGAGGCCGAGAAAATGAGTGATCAGAGGGGCTCCCCCTGTTTCCAGAAGAGAGAGCAGGTTTGTCTGATGAAGGGTGAAAAGGATGAGGGTCCCCAGGATGA